>ENA-OXEY01000034-OXEY01000034.1-human-gut-metagenome-genome-assembly--contig:-NODE-34-length-66277-cov-16.239256_pt1 | contig 66277 bp, 54 predicted proteins | sample MGYA00249365_ERZ652263 | MGnify/ENA primary metagenome ERZ652263 (study PRJEB26925, sample SAMN05826763) | human gut metagenome | biome: ENVO:2100002; feature: ENVO:00000062; material: ENVO:00002003...
ATACTGGCGGGTAAGATCAAGTGTATAGCGAATGGTCTGTTCCGGGGCTGCATCCCCTGCTGCAACGCTTTGCTCCATTCTATGTCCTAATCCGTGATACTGATATACTGCCTTTTTGATTTGTCCATCTGTCATTCCCATAGAGCTGTTCATCTGGTTAGCCGCATCGAACCCATATGCTCTCAAAACCTCTTCACCGCTTGTTACGGATAACAGATTTCCTCTGTGGTCATACGCATAATCTTTCGTTCCGTTTGCATTTGTTTCCTGCAACAGCTGATTTCTGGCGTTATAACGGTAAGTTGTCACCAGCCCTCCTGCTGTCTGATATTCAGTTTTACTGCTTCGGTTTCCGAATGCATCATAGCTGTATGTTCTTAATGTCTGTCCATTCTGTGCTACGCTGGTCAAACGGTTTAATGCATCATAACAATAAGAAAAACTTCCACTGTCCTCCGGCAATCCCGGTCTTTCCTTTTCTGCCATGACCTTATTTCCCATGACATCATAGGAATAGTGGCAGCGCTCTGTAAAATCTGCTCCTTTATGTAAGATTTCTTCAAGTTTTCCTGCCGCATTGTATCGGTAATCTGTATAATTTCTACCCGGCAGCTGCTTTCCAATCAGTCTTCCGAATTCATCATAACTGTAACGAATTGTATTCTCCCGCATTTCCCCAGAAAAGATTTTCATGGCCGATATCTGCATGGCTTCATTGTATTCATATACGGTCTTTTTTCCATCTGGATAAAAAACTGCCGTTCTCTCACCCATGCTTCCCCATTCATATCCCACGGTTTTTCCATATGGATCTGTGACAGAGGCAATACGTCCTGCCTCATCCATAGCGATTTTTGTCGTGCCGAGCCAGTCTTTTACTTCCTCAAGCTGCCTTATGGCATTATAGGTTAAGGATACTTTTCTTCCATCCGCATAACAGATTTCCTCCACCTGACCATTTGTGCCATAATGGAAGGTAGTCTCATAACCATCTTTGTCTACTTTTGCCCTCATTTTTCCTGCCGGGTCATAAGTATAGCGTTCTATATCCCCTAAAGGGTCTGTCACGGTGGTCACATGACCTTCTTTATCCCAGGTATAGACTGTATTCTGTGGTTCTTCCCCATTGGTTCCTGTACAGCTTGTCTGTACCAGCTGTCCCATTGCATCATACTGATAAAATGTTTCATTTCCCAACGCATCTGTCACTTTTGCAAGATTGCCATTTGGAGTGTATTCATAACAGGTAACATTTCCCTTTTCATCTTCTGCTTTCGTTACACGTCCAAGTGCATCATAGGTAAAATATGCCACACCTCCTGCCGGATTTTCAATGGATGTGATACGGGCAAGACAGTCATAACTATATTTGTAACATTCTCCCGCCGTAGTGGTACGCTCTGTGAGTTTTCCCCTGGCATCATATCCATAGTGTTCTCCTGCACCATCCGGGTAACGAACACTCTTTAATCTTCCACCTTTTTCGTATTCATAAACAGTACTGCTTCCATTCGGATAGCAGATACGCTCTGCTTTTCCAAGTTCATTGTAGAGTACACTTGTCGTTGCACCAGCCGCATCTGTAACACTTGTTCTTCTTCCTAAATCATCATAAGTATAACTGGTCGTCTGTCCGGATGCATTCGTCTCTCTGACAAGATTTCCCTCTCTGTCATATTCATACACAGTCCTGGCTCCATCCGGTTCCAGTACTTCTGTCAGGCGGTTTACGGCATCATAAAAGTAACGGGTTGTATTTCCTTCCGGATCCGTCATTTCTGTGCGGTTTCCAGCCGCATCGTAGGCATATTTCACTACTCCTCCCATCGGGAGTATCTGTTTTACAAGATGATTGTCACTGTCATAAAAATATTCCTGCTTTCCATGATCCGGCGCTGTGACCGAACAGATGTTCCACATTTTGTCATAAGTGAAATGTACCTGCTGTCCCTCTTTGTCTGTGTATGTTTCCACTTTTCCAAGTGGATTATAGATAAACTCTGCCGTATTACCATCAAAATCCCGGATTGCCGTGATTTTTCCACCTGCATTATAAGTGTATGCTCTCTGATTACCCATAGCATCGGTTACTGTTGTGACACGGTCTGCTGCATCATAGGTATAACGTGTCACGTTCCTATTTGCATCTACTGTCTCAATCACACGATTTAAGGCATCATAGCCATAAGTTGTCACATTTCCGGTTACATCCTTTAACTGTACGATGTTTCCGCTTTCATCATATCCAATCTCCAAAACGCTTCCATCTGCATAAGTGATTGTTTCCGGTCTTCCTGCCCCATTATTTATCACGGTAATTCTGTTTCCGTACAGATTTTCCGTGCCGATCAGATTACCTTTCCCATCATAATGGTTTTTCAGACGTTCTTTTCCGTTAATACTTACACTGATAAGATGACAATCTGCATCATAGGTATAGTTGACCCTGCGTTTTAGGGCATCCACGGTCTGTGTGAGGTTCCCACGGTTATCATACGCCATTCTCGTCGTTCTGCCAAGCCTGTCTGTCATGCTGATACACTGGTTTTTTTCATTATAGAGATAATGCTCTTTTGTCCCATCCTCATAAATAGTCTCTGTGTTACGGTATCGTTCATCATGCACATGAATGATCTTACTTCCATTGCGCTCCGTGAGTGTGACACGTCGGTTTTTATCATCATAAGCAAACTCCATCATTCCACCATCTGGAAATTGCTGATGAATAATACGAAATCTTCTGTCATAGGTATTCTTAACAGATGTGACATGACGGGCATTTTCCACTTCCGTGATTCTTCCATTTTCCCCGTAACGATAGACATATTCTGCCCCAGATGCAGTTATTACTTTTTTTAGTTTTTCCTCCTCATACTGTAACAGCACACTTCTTCCTGTGTGGTCAGTTACTTTCTTAAGCTGCCCCATTTGATTGTAACAGTAAGTCAGGCTGCTTCCATTGTCCGTTTCTGCTTTTTTCAGCTTTCCATCTTCACAATAGAAAAAAGAAATACCTCTTCCATTTCTGTCTTCTTTTCGAAGCATCTTTCCTTCCTGATCAAAAGATATGTTCTCCTGCCCCGGATGCACGAGAATATATCCCTGTTCCGTTTCTTTCAGAAATTCCAGCGCCGTATTTCTCGCAATATATTCCTGCCCTTTTTTATCATGGTAATTTATCTGTCCATCCGCAAGACGTACACCGATGGTTCCATCCGCTTCTTTTTCAAGTGCAATCTGATAATTATGTAAAAAGCATCTGCCAAGCACACCTGTACGGCTGTCTTTGGAATTATAATAACGGTGGAAGGATAATGGTATCTCTCCTGCTACTTTTAAATCTTCGTGTTCATAGATGAAATTTCCAGTACTTAAGTTTACCGGATCCTCGCTGTTCATACAGCCTTCCGCTTCTGTTCCAAGCATTTTTTCTTCGATCGTTTTCTCAACAGTTGCCTTTGCATTCCTGATGTTCTCGACATCTGCATCCAAAACACCCTTCATCTTTCCCATGTCCATATTCCCACCATTTGGGTCAATGGTATTGGCAAGATCATTGATTAATTTTATGATGTCACTTCCACATACAGTCTGGCTGCCTGTAATACTGATATATCTGGTATCCACTGCCTGCACATTCGAAAAAATCTCTTCAATCTGTCTTTTGGTGGAATTATTTTTATCGAGGATTTTCTTATAATAGCATTCCACACTATTTACATATTTCTGAATATCAAGCCGTCCAAGCCAACTCTGAACATTCGGTTCTATGTTACTAAACCATTCTTTTACCTTGTCCCATGTTCCATTTGCCGTCACTTCATCAACATAATTTAAAAGCTTTTGTTTTGCTGCATCTGAAAAATCTCTTAGCATTGGTATCTTCTATCCTTTCTTTCTCTTTTCTGTTTTTCAAATAAACATTCATCTAAATAAACATATAAGACATTTTTTCTATCCCATTTAACTGTGCAAGTTGTCTTGCAGTTAACAATGGGGTACTCACTTCATCAATATATTCCCTGATGGAAAACTCTGACTGTAATCCCGACTGAACATATTGGTTGTCTCTTGTTTCACTGTATTTGTTACAAATGACCATGTATTTTTCATGATCTCCGAAATCAAGGCACTCTGTGATATAGCGCATTTTGTTCGTTGAGACATCATCCTGTAACGTAATAAGCATCACTTTATCAGAATCCTGCAGTAACTGTATTCTCCATCTGCTGTATCCTGCTTCCACATCCACAATAATAAAGTCATAATCTCCACTGTCTTTCGCTGACTGTATTAATTTTCGATAGATCGTAAAATCAAGATTTCTTGCATCGAGCGTTGATTTAAATGGAGGCAGATATGTAAATCCTTCTTTTCTTAATGTAAAACGAACATTCTGATACATGTGCCCGGATTCATTTTTCATCGCCCGATATCCCTCATTGGGCATACCCGTCTTATTTTCAAGATAATAAGAAAAATCCTGCACGGACTCCGTATTTACATAGAGCACACGCTTATGTTTTTCTGCCAGACATCTTGCAAGCCCGACAGATAAGGCCGTTTTTCCGGTTCCTCCGATTGCCGAATAGAAGGAAATGATCTGCGTCTTATGCTCCTGAACCTGTGAGTTGGTCAACCGGTCTCTGCTCTGATAGGTCAGTTCATTGAACAATTCCCTGATTCCCAGATATTTATACACTCTGTTTACAGACAGATCCTCCGTACTTCCACTCTCATGTTCTTCTGCCAGCACACACAGATTGGAAATGTTATGTCTTTGAAGTCCTGCCGAATATAACGCCTCTGAGACAGCCAGAATTTCTACTGAGACAGGTGTCTCAAAACGTTGTTCAAAATAAACCGGATCGGATATGATTTCTAACTCTATCTGGTCATCAAACTCTTCCAAAAATTTTCTTTCCAGATTCTGCAGATACAGCTCATCTGTATCTGCAATAATGATTAATGGCTTACTCATTTTTTTATCCTCGTACTATAAATTCTGCATTTGCAATTCTCAGCTGACTTCTGTCTGAAATAGGCTCTGGCACATTTGGCTGTATTCTTTTTCCATTAACATAAGTACCATTGGAGCTTCCCATATCCACTACAAAATAGCTACCATTCTGCCTTACGATTTTGCAATGAACTCTGCTGACCGCATTATTTCCTGTTATCACACCCTGAACTCTTTCTCTGCTTTTTCCTATCAGGAATTCATTTTCACAAACAACAAAGTGAAACTGCCCATCTATGGATTGTATTGATATCTGATTCATGTCCGGCATATCCACTATCTTTTTCTGCCCAATATTGGGATCTGCAGAAGTATTTTTTGTATTTCTATGCATTACAGGTTTTTCCGCCTGTATACGTGTACTAATGTCATGAAGTTTTAATGTTCCATCCTCCAACGCATCTATCACCTGACGCATTTTCGGATGATCCATCATTCCTATCCGTTCTATTTTCTGCACCAGCTGAGCCTTTATTTCATTGTCAAATTCATTTTTATTTTTATGAACACCCGTTATATTTACAGGCAAATAAATGATCTTCACATTATTCGTGCCAGACTCTACATATATATGGCTAAGGCGATTATCAATACATGCCATATTTAAAAATCCAAGATTTTCAATCTGAATTAAAGCTTCGAGCAAACTGTGAATCGCATTTAAGATCGTATCCATATCCGAAGATGCAATGTAATCCTCCAGTGATGTATATTCTCTTGTGAAATAAATTAGTTTTATTTTTCCATTATATTTGATTCTATGACACCTTAACAGGTTGGCATTTTCCTGATTCTGCATCACTTTATAGCCAACGTCATAAAAGATCTCATTATTTTCCAATAAGTAGGCAGTGTCTTCAGTGTCTTGAATTTCTGTCAATTTATCTGCAAAGTACTCGTCCATTTTTTCACTTCCTAATCAAAATAAAATGTAAATTCTTCATCTGCAATCTGAATACTGTCATGATCCGAAAGCACATAAGAATTTTCAGCATCCAGCATTTCTCCATTCAGATATGTATGGTTCGTTGAACCTTTATCCATAAGATAATAAGTTCCATTTATCCGCTCAATTACCGCATGTCTGCGGCTGACCGCCTTATTATTTATTATTGTAAAATCATTTTCTTTTTCCTTACCGATATTAAAAATATTTTTTCTGACAGTCACGCTCTCCCCTGTGCTGATTCTCTCTAAAATTGGATATCTTTCCTCCTGCTGCAAAAGAGTTGTGTCTGCCTCGTCATCCTCCTGCTGTGTCAAAAGGGTTGTACCGCTTTCATCCTCCTCCATCAGTAATGTCGTTCCACCTTCATCGTTACTGTCACTGTGATAATGTCTTTCATAGGATGAACGGTCATTTGTGATGTAACCGCTTTTTCCCGTCTCTGCTTTTACGATTTTCCGGAATGCCTGTGGACATTTTTCGCGGATATATCTCTCAATGTCCTCTATTTTATAATTCTTTGTATCATTGAGGAATACCTGGAATTCCTTCAGAAACTGCTCTGGTTCTTTGCCATATCTGCCTGCATACTGTACGGTATCTGCAAGAAACGCATAAACATTTCCACTCGTAATTCTGCTATTGATCGGCTGATATACAAAGAACACTTCCCTGGTTCTTTCACATACAAACACCATTTCCGGCTGTAACATGAGATTATGCAGATACAACCCATTCATTTCAATTTTTTTAGTCATCTCAATTGTCTGCGCCACAAGCAGAAAAAACGTTTCTTCCTCCACACCCTTTTTCAGATATGATATAAGAGGTACCACATCTGGTGCCGTATAGATAATCGTCTTTTTTCCTTCCTGTCTCGGTCTGAAACAGCCGCGGAAAATCTGTTGTTCAAAAATATTGATTTCCCGCTCATTAATCTGTTCCCCAAATGATAACTTACTTTTAATCGTAACTATATTTCCCTTTGATACTATGCGATACTTTGCCATATCTCTCAGTCCTTTTTTATTTTCTCTTACGTCTTATTTTGATACGTCCACTGCGCAGTGCAATTGCTGCGCCAACGCCACCGCCTGTTACTACTGCTGCACCCGCAACAGATCCTACAAACAATGGCTTATTGTTATACCAACGGATGAATGTGTTGGTTGTTACAAGAATTCCATTTAAGACATAGTTTGTTTTATTGCCAGCTGCATCCACAGCCATAATTGTGACATCCTGTTTTTTCGTATTGTTTGGGATATTGAACTGATAGTTTTCACCATCCACTGTATAATCACATTTTTTATCACCAATATAAATCTCAACACTATCTAATACCAGGTTGTCATTAACTGCTACATTTGCTGTTTTCGTATCCACTGGATATTGCGCATTGCTCTCAACATCAATTGGAATAACGACAGGCGCTGTTTTGTCAACACCGAATGAAATCTCTGCTTCTTTGGATTCATCAATGTTCTCATTGACATTTCCTGCAATATCTTCTGAATACAAAGTAACAATGTAACGTCCATCCCCCGCAAAAAGTGATTTGTCAATCGTATAATCATACTGATACCACTGTCCGTTTCCGCCAGATTCCTGTACCTGATAATCAATACCTTCTTCTAATGTTCTCGGTGTTCCGTTTGTATCTACTACTACTTTGATTTTGTCATGTTCCAGACTGTCTACGTTCACTTCTTTTAACTTGACATCAATCTCGTTCTGAATATAAGTTCCTTCAATATCCTTTAAGGTCTGATCAAACACGTAAACTGATCCAAAGCGATTTACGGAGAACGTAACTGTTGCATTGCTCTCATTTCCAGCCATATCGGTCAATGTGGCATTTATCGTATAGATGTCGTCATAGCTTTGCTCTTTCGGGAAGTTCTGGAATGTAAATGTCTCTCCATTTCCCTGATTCGTATAAGAGCCTTCCGATGCCACACTTCCCTGATTTGCACCAACCAGTTCAATGTTCACACCATTGGTATCAAAGTTTGTATCTGACATTACAATCTGTGGAATAACATCTCCATTATTTGCCGAATAATCTTCGACACCAACGATTTCAATTTCCGGCTCAGTGAGATCCACATAGTACTCTTCTCCTGTATAGGTTTCAGCTATGTTTCCTGCCATGTCCGTGTATTCCACATTAAAATTGTATAAACCATCTGTACCACATGTAATGGTCGCAGTATGAACATCTCCATTTCCGGTAAATCCGCTAGACTGTGGGAATGAGATTCCTGCTCCGTTATCAGTTGCTGTTCCTGTTATCCTTACTCTGTTTTCAGAGAAATTATGTTCTTCAATCTGAATCGTCGCGGTACGCGCTGCTGCATAATAATTGCCATTTACTGCATTATTGTTGTCATAAGTAACCGTAATCACCGGACGGGTTTTATCGATGGTAAAATCATCTGCTTTTACTGTCTCTGCCTGATTTGCTGCCTTATCCTTTCCACTGACAGAAAGCGTATAATCACCATCTTCTGCAAATGTAATGGTTGCAGTACTTACACTCTGATCCGGGTTTTCCGTATTTTCGGTTGTCTGCCATGCTGACAACTCAGGAATTACACCATCTGTATTGGTAATATCTGCCTTAAAATCTGCCGCCTCAAAGTTACGTTCTGTAACTGTAATGGTAGCAACTCTGTTCTCTTTGAACATGGTTGTATTTTCAGCATCCGGTGTCTCATTATCAAATGCAATTTTGATTTCCGGTTTTGTCTTATCAATACTGAATATCAGTTCGTCTTCTGATGTATTTCCTGCACGGTCTGTCATTTTGATATGCATTTTTATCTCATTGCTGTTATTTTTTACAGTGAATGACTTTTTCAGTTCTGTAACAAGGTTTTTGTCTTTCTTTGTCTGACTCCAGCCATCCGCATTTCCACTGGAAAATGCACCCTGATTACTGATCTCCACATTTCCTGACTGATTGTTTTCTTTATCATAAGGCGATTCCACTGTCCATTCCACAGAACGGATTCCCGAAAATGTATCTGTCACTGTAACATCTACCATTACATCTTTTTCATACAGTTCATTTCCCTTTGCATCCTTGCTTGCAGCTGCCGCCTTGTTAAAATCAATATGTTTCTCACGGGCATGCTGCTCGGCTGTTTCAATGATCAGACTGCTCGGTGTCACATATCTTTCTTCGCGATTATTTAACATATCGTAAGCGCAGGCATAAATCTGTCCTTTAAATCCTGCCTGAACCACAAATGTCACTTTTCCTTCTGCATCTGCCTGTACAATCTGCTCACTGCTTTTTGTTCCATTGGCATCTACCGTATAATAGTGGATTTCCTTTACACCGGAATCCCCTTCTTTGGAGCCGTCCGTAGCCGTTACAGTCACCTTTGTATTTTCCACAAAATAATAACCATAATCCGTCTCTGTATAAGAAACACTTCCATCTGCTTCTTTATTTCCTGCTGCTTCCATATCAATGCTTAAAATTTCCGGAGCTGTAATATCCTTGTAGACACGCTGTGTTTTGGAATATTCATTTCCAGCATTGTCAATGGCTGTAATTACCATATCATAGCTGTTGGTATCTGCATTAATGACAGCATCCTTCGTGTTGATCTCATAGCTTTCCGTAACCGTTTTCTGATCCGGATAAGAAACGTTCACTAACTCCTTGTTATTAACGGAGACTTTCACATTATAAATTCCAGAATCTTTATCTTCTACTTTAATGCTGACTCCAGTATCACTATTGTTATAGATGATTCCATTTTTTCCAACATATCCTTCTGCCGATAAAACAGATGTAATGGTCGGTTTCACTGTTTCAATCATTAAATTGCTGTTTTTCACATTCGAATTTGCTGTCGTCACAAGTGTCTTTTCAGACTGGTTGCCAACGTTATCCGTAACTGTTGCACTAATTTTTTTATCTAAATATACTTTCTGTTCATTTAAAACAGTCTCTGCCGGGAGTTCAAATACCGCTGTATTATCGCTTCCGACTGCCTTTGTCTGATAAGCTTCTTCACCTACATATAATGTAATTTCGTTCAGTCCGGCTGACGGTACTTCTGAACCATCGTCACTGTGTAAATCATCTGCTGTTACAGTAACTTTGATCACACCATTTCCATAGTTACCAAAGGTAAAAATATTTAAAATTTTTAATGCATCTTTCTTTTCAATGTTAAATCTTGTAACATCCGGCTTATGTGTATCAAGACAGATTGTTTTTGTGTCAATTGTTTTATTTCCTGCGATGTCTGTATAGGTGGTGACAACTGTATTTTCGCCTTCCCGCACATTCTTCAAATCGTTTGCTGAAAGTGTAAGAGAATCCTCCTGCACAATCTGATCACTACTTGTAATTCTTTCCACAAAGCTCTTTCTCTTCGAAGTAAGTTCATTTCCGTTTACGGTCAAAGTTCTCGCCGCAAGACCACTTCCGTTAGTCTGATCTTTTTGATCTGTAACCCCGCATGCAATCGCTGGGATCTCTTTGTACCAATACTCTGTCTTTCCATCTTTTGCATTTTCATATTTGCCATCTGCCTGTGGTGTCACCTTTACTACAGGTGCATCTTTTTCCAGCATTAAATCATCCGATAAAATATCATTATGATTCTTAATTTCTGTTAATTTATATGCCTTACTCTCATTGCCTAATGCATCCACTGCTTTGATATGAACCTTTTTCAGGCTTGCAAATGTACCAGCTTCTTCCAATGGAACCGTAACTTCTATCGTTGCATCACTTGTTCCACTTACTTGTGTACTTACAGTTCCGGTATACACTTTTGTATCATCATCACTGTATACGCGAATTTCTTTCACACCAACTGCCGGATAATCCGCTTTGCCGTCTTTTACATTCACATCTTTCGCAGTAACGCTTACTCTAATGTTTGTATTGTAATAATTACCAAAATCGTATTTTTTTATTGTATCAGCAGGAATCAGAGACACTTCCTTAATTTCAGGGGCTGCACTGTCCCGATATACAGTAATAACTCCGGCTTCTGAACACTGTTTTGCTTTGTCAATGGCATAAATATAGATTTTATCAATGTTCTGATTTTTTGCTAATTGAATGCCACTTATTTCAAACTTTCCATTTTCATTTAATGCTGCTTCCTGTGCCCCATTCAACACATCATCCGGTGTAAGTTCTGTTTCTGACCAGACAACCTTTTTCAAATTTTCATCCACGGCTGTACCTGTGATATCCACTGTTGTGTCTGCTTCAGTTTTCCAAATTGTTTTCTCATCGTCACTCAGTTCAATTTTGGGTTTTGTTGTATCAATCACAATTTTCACAGACGGATTGAGACTTATTTGTTTTCTGCCAATAATTCCACCTTTATACACTGATGAAATGATAGTTGTTTCTGTTAAGTTGAGTTGCGTTTTGCCCACTCCCCATTGCGAAAGACTGATTTTAGTTTTACCATCAAATTTTAAAATGGCTGATGATGAATAATAGTTTCCATCCTCATCCGCTGTTATTTGATTATTTCCACTATCTAACAGATTCAGACCTGCAAGAGCCAACGAATCTTTATTTTCATTTTGAATATCTTCAAATTCAGCAGTTACATTCTGGTCACCATTTACGTTTTCAATCTTATAGACTGCTGTTCCATCTTCATCCTCTGTTAAATTATTTTCCTGTATCGGCGTACCATTGACCGAAAATATTTTTACTGTTTTACCTTCATTTGGTTTTACAATGATTGCAACTTCTGCTCCAGAATCTACAATAATATTTTTTTCACTGGAACCATTAACCTCAACAATTCCTCCAGCATCAGTTGTAACAGAAACTGTGTACGTATCAATTTCTGCTGTCACTTCTATACTATGTGCCTGTTTTATTCCTTCTGAAAATATATATTCTTTCTCTTTTAAGCTGTTATTTATTTCGTTTTCATTAAGCCTTTCATCATTGTCCACTCTAAAACTTGTAAGATGATACTTGTTGTCTGTAACAGCTGCTTTTATTTTGTACTCAGAATCTGTATATGGAACATTCCGGCTACCGTCTTCTCCACTCTCGGTTGTGATTTCAACTTTATCATTTTGTGCATCACTATTTAAAATTAGCTTTCCATTCTGACTGATTTTATATGTGATTGTGAACTGTTTCTTTGCGAATGTGACTGTAAATGCATAATTTGCATCTAATGTTTTATCCTTAAATTCTTCATATACAAATGCACCGCTCGCATTTATATTCTTGTTCCACCAATTATCGTTGGTTTCTCCATCCGGTTTCCAATCTGCAGTTTCTTTTTTTACTGTTACAGCAGTGATTTCATAACCTTCCTTTGGTGTTGCTGTTACAACATTATTTTCTACCTTTACTTCTCCAGCATCATCTTTTTCTGAATGATCAGAAGTTTCTGCATTTGCAGTAACTGAATATGGAACAGACTTTTCTTTAAGTGTAATTGCACCTAACTCAATCTTTTTTGTTTTTACCTGATCTTCTGTGACAGTTTTCTCTTCACTGGAATAACTGTCATATGTACCTTTATCCACATCTGCTGGCTCAACTTTAACCGTATACTTATTATCCGTATTTAATGTCCAATCACCAATAGAAATATTAAATTTTCCATCGTCTGTTGTAGTCGCTTCATTCGTTACAGGAGTCGAACCGCTTTGTGGGTATGTTACCGTCACCTTTGCACCTGCATATGGATTTCCATTATTCGTATCTGTGTTTTCATCATCATTACCTGGAACCATCACCTGTCCTGTGATTGTGACTGCGACTGTACCACTTTCACCTGTTGCAGTGTTATCTGCTGATGCTCTGATACTTCCAAATGGTATCGTTGTTGCCATAATTAACGCAATCATTAACCATGCTGCAATTCTTTTTCCTTTTGTTCTCCAAAACATTTCCATTTTCTAAATTATCTCCTGCGTATGTATGATGATTTCGTTCAAGACCAGTTCATACCTTTTATCTGTGTTTCCTGCATTTTCAGTCAGCACAACTGTTTCATCTTCCTGTAATACAGTTGTAGTTTCTTCTAAAGCAGTTGTTTCCTCCTCAACCATCTGAAGCGGCATAGTGGCTTCTTCCCGCAGCAATGCTGTCTTTTCCTCATCTTTTTTCGGAAGAACCTCCGTTTTTTCCTCATTTTTCAATTCCACTGTTGTGCGTTCCATCAGACTGCTTTTCCTTGTTTCAGATGATTTGGCACTTCTTTTAGACAATGGATTTTTCTGTCTGTTATTTTCCTCTCGCATTGCCATAATCTGACGTTCTGCCGATTTACCGCTAAGATCATCTATGATTCCCCGTACATCCATTTTTAAAAAAAGATAAATGGATATCAGTGTTAAAACTCCTGCTAATGAAAATGCAATGATGGATATGAGTTGTAAAGTACCTGCATTCATGATGCTTTCACCTCCGTATCTTTTGCATATGCATTTTCCACTGCTGCCTCTGCATCCTGCAAACGCTTTAGAATATCATTTTTCATTTCTTCTGTTTTGTCTGTTGTCGTATCAACCTGCTCCGTACCAGCTTTTACCTGTTCCAGCAACGCTTTCATATCTTCCTGTGCTACGTCATCTGCCTTAAATTTTCTTGCATAAGTTTCCACAGCATTCATTGCCAGTTTGTATACTTCCAGATTTACAATTTCATTCTCATCCTGACTCTCAGATACGGTTGCTACGAGTTTTGTTATATTCTCCCAATATGGAAGATAGGTTCCTTTATCAGATGCTTCCTGCACATTCAGTGTGATATCGCGGTTAAACTGTCCTATATCACGGTACATTTCAGCCATCGTATAATAACTGCTGTCCTCACCGCCATAAGTACATGCCGCCTCAAACCACTGAATCGCACTTTTCATTCTGGTTATCTGATTGTCTGAATTTTCTGTTTTTCCATAATCGTAGTAATACCAGTATAATTTTCCTATCTCAAAAGCAAGATCCCCATAATCGCTATTCTGCTGCAAAACAGTCAAATTACTGTTTATTTTCTTTTTGAATAATTCCTCTTCTTCCAATGAAAAGACCGCGTCATCCTTAAATGCCTCGATTATTCCAAAATACGCTTCCGAATTGCCCGGCAGAATATCTATTGCTTTGGCATAATAATCGATTTTTTCCTCATCTGTCGCAGATAATTCTGCCTGCTTGATGTTATTATCATAATCGCTGTTGTTCACATGGACTCTCATTCCAGTACACAGACATCCTATAATAAGGAAAAGAACCGCTGCCCCGGATGTTGCAAAGAAAACATTCAGCTTTCTTTTCTGCTTTCTTCGGTAGCCCTCGTCCATCTCATCATAATGATCCAACGCATATAACATTTCTGCACATGACTGATAACGATCTTCCGGGTTTAACTGGGTACATTTTTGAATGATCGCTTCTAATCCACTGGACAACTGCGGATTCCAATATCGGATTGGATATATCTCATAAGGAGGTTCACATGGATTCTGTCCTGTGAGTAAATGGTATAGCGTCACGCCAAGACAATATACGTCTGTTCTGGCATCCGTCTGACCTTTTCCTCCAAACTGCTCCGGCGCAGCATATCCTTTTGTTCCAAGACTTACTGTATCTGCCAGATTCTGTTCTTTGTATTCCCTCGCAATACCAAAATCAATTAACTTGATATTTCCATTCGGCTGCAGCATAATGTTTGCCGGTTTCATATCCCGGTAGATAATTGGCGGATTCTGCGTATGCAGATAATCCAATACCCTGCATAGTTCCTTTGCCCACTCAATTACAACTTCCTGCGGCTGTGCACCTTCCTTACTTAGCACACTGCTTAAGGTTTCTCCCTCGATGTAATCCATGACAACATAGATTACATTTTCTTTTTCGATAATGTCTACAATTCTTGGCAGTGACGGATAATCTAGTTTTTTCATCATGTTTGCTTCCGCCATTGCACTTGCAACTACAACTTCATTGTTCTTATCATAAGCTTTTCTCTCGATTTCTTTGATTGCCCACTGCTTATTCAGGTTTTTGTCCATCGCCAGGTAAACTTTTGACATTCCACCTTTTCCGATCAGCTTTAAAACCTCGTATTTTCCCTCAATAATTGTTCCTCTCTCAGCCAACTTTCATTTCCTCTTTTGCCTTATTTGAGTTTGATATAAATTGCAGAAATGTTATCCGTTTCCATCCGTTGTTTATTCCATTCGATCATTTCTCTCAATTTTTCTTTTATCTGCGCTTCATCAAGATTTTTATGCGGATTCAGTGACTCAGAAATTTCGTCTTCTGATAACATATGACGGAATCCATCTGAGCATAACAAAAGGGCTGTGCCATGCGCCAGCCTTCCATTCTCATATTGTGGTTCAAAAAATTCATTCACACCGATACACTGAAGAAGCACGTTTCTGCGATTATCCTTTTTAGCTTCCTCTATTGTCATATTCCCACGTTTTATTTCTCGCGCAATGAATGTATGATCCTCGGTCAGCTGCTGCAACGTATCCGATAATGTATAAATTCTGGTGTCTCCAACATGACAAAGCATATATTGTCCATCACTGTTTAATAAAACCGCACTTATTGTTGTTCCAAGCTGAATCTGGTTTTCTTTTCCATACCTGATCAGTCTGCCATTTATTTCTTCCAAAAGACTCTGCCACTGTTGTCTTATTCCTTCATCCCCAACATGCATTTCGTTCTTTATGTAAACCTGTTCAAACCAGTCTGAAAAAGCCCTGACGACCGTTGCACTGGCAAGCTCCCCTTTTTCCATGCCACCCATGCCATCACAAATTGCGATCAGAAGTGTCTCTCCATGTTCCTCAGAACATCCTTTTAATAACAGACTGTCCTGATTGGTCTTCTTTTTTATCCCAACGTCTGTATCATATGCAATATAAAATTTCTTCAACTTTTTCCCCCTGTTTTTCTTTACAATTATTCTTTTTATTATATTATTCTCCTACAATTCACACCATATAATCTGATGTAATTTGGGTAAAATATTTACATTTTTTCTACACGCAAAAAAGACACCATTCTCTAAATGGTGTCCTTTCTAAAATAACAACTCTCTTATCTCTTATATTCTTCTATCACACATTCATGTGCTTTACTTTTCTTATCATAATTAATGCCCACTAAAAGTATATTTCCAGTGTACTGCAACAATGATTCAGGATACTTTTTGTCCTTTATCTGTTGTAACGCTGTATGTGCACTTTTATTCCATTTTAATTCGACTACGAGTGCAGGATAATCTACTCTGTATTCCTCTTTCGGTATAAATACAAAATCTGAAAACCCTCTCCCTGTCGGTAATTCCCGAATTGGTTTAAAATAATATTTCATGGCGCTTAAGTACGCAATTGTCAAAACACTGCTCAATGAATTTTCATTATGATATTGAATTGCTGACGCATACTCCATATGAATCTGTTCGATATAATCTGCAACCAGCGTTTCCTCTCTATCAAGAGTAGCCTCTAACAACTGCTCGGATTGATATTCAAACTCCTGCAGTTCATTCCATTTCGTTTTCTTTGTTGCCGCTAAAAGTTCCTGCCGTATCTCCTCATTTGGAATAAATGCGCACTGTTTTCTCTGGTCATATGCCAGATATCCAAGGTGGATCAGGTAAGTTATCACATCATCCCTGCTAGAAAAGCTTACCGTATCGTTTTGAAATGTTCCGGTATCTACTTCTACTGTCGAACCTGAAACCATCTCTATGATCGCCCGTTTTAACCCATCAAAATCCATGTTGATCAGTGGAACCACAACCTCATATGTTCCGGTCTGCGACCAGTAGCTTTGGAAATTTCCGCGCAGCATGACACTGACAACTGCCTTCGGATTATAAACCTGCTGATTTTCCAACACGTATCCATCATACCATCTTTTTACCTCTGCAAAATCCTTATGATATTTATCACAGAGTTTTTCAACTTCCAGCTCCGTAAACCCAATATAAGAAACCAGTGCCCCGGCATCTAACATTGTAAATTCATCAAAATTGTTGAGTGCAGATTGCGTTTTCATTTTCTTGATTGGCAAAATTCCTGTCAGATACGCCAGACTGATAAATCTGGTAGGTTCTGTTCCCTTGAACATTCCACGCAGAAAATTAATGTAATTTTCCTGCTCGTCCCTGTTATTTGCCTCGTCACGAATCAGAATATCCCATTCATCAATGATTACAATGAATTTATTTCCGGTCACAGTATAGATTTCTGACATTGCTTCCGGCAAAGATACCGTTTCTTCCGAAATAATATCCGGATATTTTTCTTTTAATTCTGCTATGACACTTTTTTCAATATAAGAAACAACTCCTGCTGCTCCCTTCGCTGGAGCAAGGCACCACTGAATATCAAGATGTATGACATCATATTTGTTCAGATGCTGTCTAAAATCCCCTGCATGGCTAATTTCATAATCTGCAAATATATCTGCTGAATCGCAGCCTTTGCTGTAATAAGCTGTAAGCATATACGCTGTGACAGACTTTCCAAAACGACGCGGTCTACTGTTGCAGATAAACGCCTGCTTTGTATTGATCACTTTATTGGTATACGCAAGCAAACCTGTTTTATCAATATAAATTTCTGAATTTAACGCTGTCTCAAATGCACTGTAATCAGGATTAAGAAATCGTCCCATGTGTCATGCTCCCTCTGTATTGTCTATTTCCGTGTCTTTCAAATGTTTATTCTGCAATTATACAATTTGCTGTTTTTCTTTTCAAGGTGAACTATGATATTGTCATTTCCTTTTCACGATTTTCATTGTACATTACAGACGTTCTATTTCGAGTTAACTCTGTCCCAAAATGTCCCTTTATCTCTATCAAATTAACATTGGGTAATCCTGATCTTTTCCCCGACTTCAGCATTTTCATATTTTTCTTTTCCTATATAAAAAATACTTGCATATCCCGATGTACTGTCTCTTCCTTCCACCGGATAATGATATATCATGCATGAATCATCCGATGCTCCTGCATCCCTGCTTTCTGCTTCTATCGGAAGCTTTTTATCTACAACTTTTAACTGGCTTGCCTTTTTTACATAATTAGGGTCTGGTAAATCAAGAGGAATTGCTATTACAAATTTACACATAGTTGCATGACTTTTTAAAGCATTACTATATGATTTATCCGCTTCAGCAATTACTCCATCTATATCAAATACATATTCTGCGAATTATTGTATACTCTGATATTCTTCCAGTTCATACGCTACCTCTTTATCCCATCAATACTTTTCCAGTTCCCTGCCGATCCACGATACAATATCTAATGTATCAGCAAATGCGATTCCTTCGCTGTATGTATTTTCTTCCTTGTACTTCTCCCATATACGCTCTAAAAACTGACTTTCCTGCATGTCTTCGATTATCTCCTTATATTCTGTCAGTTCTTCTAAAGAGTCTCTTTTGATTGCTGTTGCCTGAACCGCCTCTTTTAAAACGTTCCACTAGTCTTTCGAACATAAATCTTTATAAAACTTCTTGTGGTTTCAAATTCATTTTCTTTGCTATGCTTTTAACTGCACCTTTTATCTGTTCTGCACTTTTCATTGTAATACCTCCATGTATTTTTCTAATTCTTCAGTTATACGAAATGCCTTTCCATACTTCATCAATTTTCGTATGTTCTTTTCCCGACTCTTAAAATATACATTTAATGCATTACTGTAGAGCTGCATATCCACTTTTTTTCTATCCCTTATCAAGTCACATATGGTTCTCTCTCTATCATACACACGAATCTTTGCTCCCTGCGGTGATATAACCTCTACGATGCCAATGCCATACAAATCCTTCGGTAAATAATGATATTTTACTTTCGTATCAATCTTTAGTCTGGATGTATTGTATCCTCTCGGCACTGTGCAACTTAGCACATTAGGTACTCTATCAGAAAGATTCCAAAAATATGCAGATGTTCCGTAAGAAAAAATTCCTTTCGGACATCTCTGCTGGAACTCATAATATTCATCTACGTCTTCCTTGCTAAGAGAATAAAGACCATGTCCTAATTTCTCAATCAGACCACTCTCCAACATTTCTCGAATTTTCTCTTTTCTAATGCCGGCTTCTATAACCATTTGTGTTTTAAAAACATTATTGTTTTTTCTTGCTATTTCTTCAATCTTTTCATAGTCGGTCATACCATCACCTCTAATTTGTACTATTTGTCTTCAATTTTATCATTTTGAAGTCAAAAAGTACATGTTCAATTATTAGTATTCCCAAAAAAATTTTGATTATTTACTCATATCTGATTTCCTGCTCCATGACAATTCCCGACTAGAACTGGATTATCAACTTCTCGACAGAGACTACCTTGATGCTTGCTATCAGCCTTCTTACAAGGTCATTATCAAATTCCGGTATCTGGCAGGTCTGTTTCTCTAGGAAACTGTCCATATCCTTCAACCGCTGTTCGTAACTGTCAGCCAGTTTTTTTCTTCCGTCTGGCCTCTATCTGCTCCTCTTTTAAAGTAGTGATTTCTTCTGCTATTCTGCGGTACCTCTCATCGAATTCATCGGTGTAGGAACCTACCCTTGCATTTTCTGCAATCAAAGCCACCATGTAATGCCTTCTTTTTGCAATCCGATAATTCAATATATTTATGATTATCGTTAAGATAAACAAAAAAATGATGATAACCATGACAATATCAACTGCATATGACATGGCGGGTAATATATAAGAACAAATACTGCATAACACTATTAGGACTATTAGTGGAAAACACTTTTTTGTGCTTTTCTTCACACACGCATTTTTATTTTGCTGTATTTCTTCACTCGTATATTCTCGTACAACAAGATTTCGCTTTTCTTCCTCTGTAAATTTTGAATCACCATTTTCTATTATCATCCGTTTCGCCGCCTCATTCTTCTCTTAAAGCAAATTTTACAAATTGGCCGTTCTATATATATACATATAAATAGTATAAAACATAACAATACATTTATCCAAAACAAAATTTTGCTGCTCGTTTTCAATAAAGCTGCTAAATAAATACATTCAAATATAAAAAACAACATTTTTATCCAGAAAAACTTTATACGAAACTTCTTTCCATCACGATATAATTGCCAACATTCATTTACAGAAAGTTTCAATGCATTTTCCTTTAAAAAAAGTTTTTCGGTATAATTTAATGAATAATTCACAACCCAGATTGCGGCTACCAGCCCCATTAACACACTTATGCAAGCCAACATTCCACTCGGCAAATGATAACTTGCTTTTCCAAGTACTGGATACAAAAAAATGCCTATAATACCTCCATAATATCCACCTTTTCTTGCTCCTTTCTCTGCATTTTTTGATGTTTCTCCACCATCAATACAATAAACACACTCGTCTCTAAAATCATAATAATACAATATTTTTTTTCTTCTATTATTACATATCAATACATACTTTCTCATCATATCTCCATTACTTTAATCATTTTTTCTTTGAATTTCGTAAATGCGCCATAGTGGGTACCTACTATGGCGCATTTACAAAATGAAAACCCTTTTTTTCTACGTATTGCACAAAAACTACAATCCTTTAGGAGGAATGGTTAACTCTGTAATCGGATGCTTTGCGACAATGGAGAAGCCTTCCATAAGAATCCTGTATTGTTGAGGTGTTATTTCAAGAGCTTCTGATGTATTTCAAGGCCCGCTGTATGCACCTACTTCCAGTCTCTTATATAAGAGAAGAAATCCATCGCCTTCCCAGAGCAGCCCCTTGATTCGATTATTCTTCTTTCCACAGAACAGGAACAGAGTATCCTTACTTATTCCGTGGTTTGCCAACCATTCTTTTGTCTTAAGGCCTGAATGCTGACAATCACGAATCATCCCTGCCCAGTATTGTAGTTTTGCTTGATCAATTTCGTCCACTCAAAATATCTGCCTGCTATTGGGAAATTCGCAAAATTCGTCACGAAAAACACGAATTTTGCTACAGATATTTTATGACGGATGAATGCTTATTTTAAAGGTACTCACTATGGAGCGTTTACTTTTATATTTCTCTCAAATAATTTTTTTAAATTCTTTCCTATATTTGCGATTTTTCCATGAATAATTCAGGCTAATTTTTATAAACCAATAGAATTAAGATCTACATGATAAGATTCATAATTTTTTCCACTATAATATACTCTGACATTTTCTCCCTGATAATCTCTTTGAGGTTCCCCCCACTGCCCTCTGGATGCAAAAATATGTATTTTCCCATCCGGTGCATCATATCGGCATAACACTGTATACCCCATAAATGCTCTGTTTTTTTCATCAACCGGAGTTTTAAACTGCTCACTTAAACTATCTGTAACTTTCAAAAACATTGGCTTTACAATACTGTTAACCTTTATTCTTCCCACAAGTTCCACCCCACAGGTTACCGCATTTACATAATTTCCTTCTTTCAGTAAAGCACGTTCTTTTCCTCTACTATCAAACTTAAACTTATGTAAAACTGCCGAATCCGGCAAAATAGAACTTGTATCTACATAATACTTCTTTGGATTTTTCAAATCGACATAAATCTTTAATTGCTTCTCTTTAATTAAAGCCGATGGATTATATAAAAGTGACTTGCTTTTAAACAGATATTCTTTCCCATTTGCTTCCACATATTTACATACAACAAAATAGGGATTCATTGAAATACGGTCTATCTGTACTTTCTGATATACATTTACATCAATATCGACAATATCTGCGTAAATATATTTTCCATTTGCAATTAATTTTTCTTTTTTTCCTTTTTTCGTAGTATAAATTATCATGCAAATTATTCCAACGATTAAAAAAACTGCCAGAACGCTGCCAAAGATAATTGAAAACAACCACAAAGATGGGACTATGAAACACAAAATCAGACTACCTAAAACACCCAAAGTTCCTATACATAAAAATATAATACCTAGCTTTTTTAATAAGCTTGCACCGTTTTCCATGATGTCGTTATTCCTTTTCCTTTATTTTTCTTTTTTCAAATTAAAAACCAAACCTAATACTCCAAATAACATAATACCAATTGGTATTGCAATGGGAACAATAATCGTAGTAGGTTTTATGTCCCTGTTATTGGTATAAATATACGGATTCTCTGGATCAACCCATAATGTTATTTTTGTTCCTTCTGGTACAGGATCTGATGTTAGATTATGTATAGTTGTTTGTATTTTTTTATCTTCAACAACATACTCAACAACTTGATTATAACGATAACTTTGACCATAATCACTGTCAGATTTCAAATCTGATTTATTATCAATAACAATTGCTTCGACCTCTAACGTACATACCTCCGCACTCTGCTTTATTGAAGGTATACCAACCAGAAGTGTGAATACAAGCATTGCTATTCCACCTATCAAAAAAATAAAACTAACAATTATATTTTTTGAATTCATCTTTTTTTTCATGTTAACCACCATTTACTCTTTTTGAATTTACTGCATTTTACTCATAAAATACAAATTTTTCATTTGCAAATTCTATTTGAGTTTCATCTTACCTGTACGCAGTTGCTATTTTTCATTATTTGCCTTTTAAACTTATCCTTACTTTTCCACCTATTACCGCATCATCATACTGCTCTTGTGTTAAATAATAGATACTCTCATACCCAATTGTTGTATCTCTTCCAACAATCGGATAAAAATTCCCCTCTTTTTATATCTCAGCTTTAAAGATGCAGTCAGGATCAGATACCGGATAACATTTTATAGTAAAGGTATCATTCGTCAGTGTTCCCCCACGTCCTCCCAGTGAAATGATTTCAAAGTCTTCATTGTATTTTTCCTTTAATACTTTTTTCGCAATGCGAACCTCGCTTTTTGTTGAATCAAAAATTCCAGCACACCCACTTTGTCCTATCATAAGACATACCATGACCATAATTACTGTGATTCTTCTCAAGTTTCTCATAATACTGCACCTCACCCTTCATATATCAAGCGATAACGTCCTGACGCTGTTCGTAGTTAGTGTCTGCTGACCAAGCAGTTATTTGCAGCTTTCGACTCTTATATCAGTTCCAATCATGTAAAAATCGGAACTGATAATGATTCCTATGGCAATTATACAATTTGCCGTTTTTCTTTTCAAGGTGAACTATGTGTAGTCCTGCGAATCTATGCAACCATCCTTCCCAATCCTTCCGCTGCACTCGCATACCTCTCCTGTCTCAGTGTTTTTCTTATTCTCTAATGCTTTTTTGTTTCAAACTTTACTCCTGATTTTTCGGATACAGTTCGTTTAAAATCATCAAAACCTTCATCAAAAAGTTGTAAATTTCTTCTTGCCTGCAATTATCTCTCATGTTACAATGACAGAAAGCATATTTTACAAAATCTTTATGGTGCATTTGCCATCTATATTCTGGAAACGGCTGATTATCCCTGATAATCTCCGTAATTCATTCGTATCTATGCTTTCAATTACCCATTAACTAATTTAAAAGCAGGAGACGGATATCAGAAATATAGATTTCTCCTGCCTGGACAGTTTTCCAACTGCCCCGCCGATCTCAGGAGGAATCATTTATGGCAAAACGAAAAAGAAAACTACAAAACACAAAGAAAACTTTCACAGTTAAAGTTCCTGCAGCCAACCGGAATTATAAAGACACCGTTTTTCGGATGTTATTTTCCAACCGTAAGAACCTGCTTTCACTCTACAACGCAGTAAATCAGAGAGATTATAAAAATCCTGATGACTTGGAAATCGTCACATTAGAAAATGCAATTTACATGGGTATGAAAAATGACCTCGCATTTATCATTGATACTAATTTATATCTGTACGAGCACCAGTCAACCTACAATCCAAATATCCCTCTTCGGGATTTATTCTATATCAGTAACGAATATCAGAAACTCGTGGATAAGAAATCTCTCTATTCTTCTACTTTGCAAAAAATTCCTGCTCCGAATTTTATTGAGTTTTATAATGGTTCAACGATATTATCCGACTGCACTGAACTTAAGCTTTCTTCAGCATTTGAAAATCTGTCAGGCGAACCAAAGCTTGAATTGACTGTCACTGTATTAAATGTAAACGAAGGACATAATGCTGAATTGATGCAGCATTGCAGCACTTTGAAAGAATACGCGCAATATGTCGCCAGAGTACGGCACTATGCTGCCAACATGTCTCTGAATCAGGCTGTAGAATGTGCTGTTGACGAATGCATAAAGGAAGGGATTCTTGCAGAATTTCTTTCCAAAAATCGTGCGGAGGTTATCAGTATGAGTATCTTTGAATATGATAAAGAATTGGAAGAAAAGAAATTGCGAAAGGCTGAGTATGAAGCCGGTTTTTCTGATGGTGAAAAATCCGGACATGAAACCGGATTTTCCGAAGGTCGTGAATCTGGATTTTCCGAAGGACAAAACCATGCTGCAATTGAAACTGCCAGAAGGATGCTGCAATCGAACAAATTTACTATAGAAGAGATTGCAAAATTTTCAGGTTTATCCCAACAGGAAGTAGAAACTATTTCTTCTGACGCATAAGAGGAAACAAGCCGCCACAAATGTGGCGGCTGAATCAATGATACACTATATTTTATCCATATTTGCTCTCTGTTTTTCTTCTTTTCTCCCTTGCCATCAATGCACATCGTATGGAAAAGATATTACGAAGCCTTCACCTGAAACGAAGGATCTTCCTCGATCAATTCAATAAATGCTTCTGCGACATCCGGATCAAACTGCGTGCCTTTTCCTTTTTCTAATTCCCCGATCGCATACTCCACGCTTAAGGCATCCTTATAAGCCCTCCGGGACACCATTGCATCAAAGCTGTCACACACTGCAAGGATCCTGCCTAAAAGCGGGATGTCCGTTCCCTTGACACCGCCCGGATAGCCTTTTCCATCATAGCGTTCATGATGGGATAAAACCGCCGGAATGACATAGTTCATATTCGGGAGGAAATGGATCATCTCAATGGAATTCTCCACATGAGTTTTCATTACCTCGTATTCCTCATCTGTCAGTTTGCCCTTCTTCTTTAAGATGCTTTCCGGGATACCGATTTTTCCGATATCATGGAGCAGACCTGCCACTTTTGCAGTCTGGATATCATCCTTTGGAAGCCCCATTTTTGCTGCAAGCTTCATCGCATACCCGGAAACATTCTCAGAGTGTTCAAAGGTGAACGAATCCTTGGCATCAACTGCTGCCATCAGCGCAAAAATCGTCGGCGTTACCTGCTCATAACCTTTCTCCCTGCTCTGTTCCTGTCCCTCAAAACTCTTCTCGTAAATCTCGATACGGTTTTTACCATTTCCTTTTGCATAGAAGGCTGCACGTCTTGCCTGGCGGAATAATTTTCTTGCACTTTCTGCCATGTTTTTGTCCCATGCGATTCCAATGCTGAACGTAATCGGCTGGATGACTTTTGGCTTATCTTCTTTCTGTTCTAATATCGTATTCTGTATCAGCCGCGCAAACGACAATAGTATTTCTTTTCTGCTTTCTTCCGCAATAATAAGAAATTCATTGGAACCGACACGGAATACCGACATTTTGTCACTGCAGAGGTTCTGCACCTGGGATGCGCTCCACCTCAGGATCTGGTCTCCGGTCTCCTCGCCGTACAGGTCATTGTATAACTTGAAGTTATCCATATCCAGATATATCATTCCTGTCGGATGTTCCTTTATATCCAGATTTTTCATAAATTCACTGCAATAGCTGCGGTTATACAGACCTGTCAGTTCATCATGAATGGACACCTGATATACTTTTTCATAGGCACTGATATTTTTTAATGCGCCGGATACGCTGTTTGCGATCTGCCGGATACAGTCCGCCTCATCATAGATCAGCCTGTTTTTTCTGTGAAGCTCCACATATAAAAATCCATAAATTTTATCGTCATACTTAAAAACTGCGATCTCCGGTTTTTTATGAATGCCGCCGGTGCCACAAAATGACCTCAGCCTTGCCTCCTCCTCTGTGTCCAGCACCCGGTCTCCGTCTGCCGTACACTCCACAAAATGGTCATCTCTTTTTTCAAAAATACGTGCATACGAGTCCGGTACTGCCGAACTGACGGTGCTTCGGATTCTCTGGTACAGTTCTTTTTTATTCAGGATCGAGGCCGCCATATCCTGAAATTCCACAAGGCTCTCCACAATGTGTTTTTTCTTCTGGTACAGGATACGCTCCAGCCATTTTCTGGCATAGTTCATGACCAGCACCATCCAGAGGCACTGCAGAACGACAAACACTGTGATAAACTGTCTGGTAAAGCTGTCCGTCTGGCCGATCACATGGTCAATGTTTGGCTCCAAAATAATCATTGGAAGAAACGCTACAACTACTGCGATCAAATATACGGCACCTGTTGTCGCACGCATGGAAAATGAGAACAGATACTGTTTATAAATAATGTATACAAAACAGACCGCCATTCCCACTCCGCCAAGGGTATCGAATGGGAAATCACCGCTCCATGGCATCACGCACAGAATATTTCCACCCATGATGAGCAGTGTTCCTATTAATAATGGGCCGAGTTTTTTCCGGTACTCTAATTGTCCCCCGATTTTTTTGTGGGCAAGCAGCGTTACATACACTAACAGAAATATCTCTGCTGCTGCCAGCAACCAGATGCCTGTTTTTGCATGATAATGGTAGGATATACCGCCATTCGCCATGATCTGCACTTCCGGCGGTGGAAGAATACAACCGGTAAAAACATTCAGCAGGACAGCTGATACTGTCACAGCCATACAGCCATACAGAAATCTGTCCTTTCCCCTGATATCAAGATAATGGAACAAAAAATCATATATCAGTATCGGGATCGTAAAAAGTCCCATCAATGACACATGATACCAGAACTGTATCCCCGGGCTGATCTGCAGTCTCATGAGCACAGCGCCGCCTGTCCAGGACAATAATGCCGACAGTATTGCCTTGAGATCTCTTACTTCTGATGATTTCTCTGCAACATTCAGAAAACAGAATAGTAAAAACAGATAGCATATGAGTGCAGCCATTGGAATACCAATATATATATTTTTGATCAACACCAGATTCATGAAATGTTCCATTTTTCATTCTCCTTCGTGTGAAATATCGTATTTCCATACGCGGTCTGCCGTCAGATACTGTCTCTGTACGCAGACATATATCATTATGTTACCATATTTTTACATTTCATACAAGAATCTGCACGCTTGTCCATTTCCGTTTCGGATCTGTCCCTGTTCCGTTTCAGTTTCCCTGCCGGAAGCTGTTTTTCTCCTTCGTAAGTTCCAGCATAAGCATAAGCACACTCCATTTCCGGTTCGATGGTGTAAGGACTGCTTTATAGTCAACCGGAATCTGTTTCCGGCGCAGTTCAAACAGTATTTTGTCAAAATGCTTTTCATTCACACCGCAGAATACCATAAGGCTCTCCTGTGGTGCGCTGCCGGTAAATGGTGCTGTGAGCACGTTCTTTTTTCCCTCTGCGAGATTCCCGATACTCTGCCGCAAATCTGTGGTTTTGATCTCCTCCAGGCGGATTTTCATTGGCGCAAGCAGCTGTTTTACCGCTTCTTTTTCTTTTACCTGATAGATTAATATTTTTTCCATGTTTTTCTCTCCAGACTTAAGAAAAGCCAAACACAAAATATGTCTGGCTTTTTCTTTCATTCTATCATTTTTTATAACACTTCTTCAATAATTTTCTTTAAAGTGCCGGCAGAACTTTGCAGTTTTTCTGTTTCCTCCTCATCGAGAGCGATCGGGATCCGGTTTTCCACACCGTGCGCTCCCACGATCGCCGGCATGCTTAAGGAAATATCGGAAATCCCGAATTCTCCGTGCATCAGATTCGATACCGGTAAAATGGATTTTTCGTCGCGGATGATCGCCTCGCAGATTCTGCGCACTGCCATTGCAACTCCAAAGTAGGTCGCCTTTTTCTTTGCAATGATCTCGTAAGCACTGTTTTTTACATTCTCTGCAATACGCTCGGTCGCTTCGTCATGGTTGAAGTGTCCGCGCATCTCGCAGAATGTATTGATCGGCACACCCGAAACAGTGGCGCTGCTCCATGCTGCAAGCTCGCTGTCGCCGTGTTCGCCGATGATGAATGCGTGTACACTCCGGCTGTCCACATTCAGATGCTCTCCAAGGTTGTATTTTAATCTTGCAGTATCTAACACCGTTCCGGAGCCAAGCACCCGGTTTTCCGGGAAACCAGACAATTTCAATGCCGTGTAGGTCAGGATATCCACCGGATTGGAAACGATCAGCAGGATTCCTCCGCAGTTTCTTTTTGCAATTTCCGGAATGATGGATTTGAAAATACCAACATTTTTCTGGACAAGGTCTAATCTTGTCTCATCCGGTTTCTGATTGGCGCCTGCTGTCACGATGATGATCGCTGCATCCACAATATCATCATAATCTCCGGCATAGATTTTCATTGGTCTTGCAAAAGGAAGTCCATGGCTGATGTCCAGCGCCTCTCCCTCTGCCCTGTTTTTATCAGCATCGATCAGAACCATCTCGGAAAACAGACCGCTTTCCATTAATGCAAATGCTGTTGCAGATCCTACAAAACCGCATCCGATCATTGCCACTTTTCTCTGATTTACGCTTGTTTCACTCATATTTTCGTCCTCTCTTTCTTTTTTCTGAAATATCTCCTGTAAGTGGAGACAATCGCAGAATTTTACTGTTATTCCAGGATTCTTCCGTCCGTAGAAATGGTCACTACCTGCCATGGAATGAATTTTCCACTGTTCTGCAATGCTTTTTTCGCAGCCATCTCAATTCCGCCACAGCAAGGCACTTCCATACGTGTTATTGTAACAGATTTGATGTCATTGTTTTTGATAATTTCTGTCAACTTCTCAGAATAGTCCACATCATCTAACTTTGGACACCCGATCAGTGTCACATGACCGCGGATGAATTTACGGTGGAAATCTCCGTAGGCGTATGCGCTGCAGTCCGCTGCGATCAGCAGTTTTGCGCCGTCAAAGTATGGCGCACGGACCGGTGCAAGCTTGATCTGTACCGGCCACTGTGTCAGTTCGGAACGGATTTCTCCTGCCGCCTGCAGCTCTGCGCTTCTGTCTGCATCTGCCTCTCTCCGGATGGCTCTCGCCTGACTTCCCGGACATCCGCATGGTGTCTTTGCCGCCTCTTTGCTCTTTTTATGTTCTTCCACTGCCTTCTCATCATAAGCTGCCGCCTCACGCTCCACAAAATGGATCGCATCTACCGGACAGGCTGGCAGACAGTCGCCGAGACCGTCACAATAATCATCGCGCATAAGCTTCGCTTTTCCATTCACCATTGCGATTGCTCCCTCATGACATGCCTCTGCGCAAAGACCACATCCTACACATGCTTCCTCGTTGATCTCTATAATTCTTCTTACCATCTTCCATTCCTCCTGTTGTCTGCATATCTATTATTTGTTTCATTTGACTTTCTATGTGCATACTAATATAATAAAGAAAATTTTTCTGTTGTTTTTACAACGTAATTATGTTTTATTCTACGAACATACATTTGAAGGGAGTTTCTATGACAAACGACGATCTGCTTTTATTACAGACCTCTGTATTCACAGGGATCACAACCGATGAGATCAGGGACATGCTCTCCTGCCTCTCTGCACGGGAGACGACATTTATCAAAGACGAGATCATTTTTTCCTATGGGGAAACCATCACAGGCATCGGCATTGTGCTGGACGGAAATGTACACATTGTAAAAGAGGACTTCTGGGGCAATGCCAATCTGATGGCAGAATGTGCCCCGGGCGATATTTTCGGGGAAGCCTATGCGATCAATTCCACCGAACCTCTGGAAATGAATATTTTTGCTGCTTCCACCTGCCGCATTTTGTTTCTGGAGGTCTCTAAGATCCTGACGGTCTGCCCATCTGCCTGTGCGTTTCACAACCGGCTGATCCGCAATCTCCTAACGTTAGTGTCCCGGAAAAATTTCCAGTTAAACCGCAAGTTAGAACATATGTCCAAGCGCACCACCAGAGAGAAACTGCTCTCCTACCTGTCCATGGAGTCGAAAAAAGCCAATGCTTCAACCTTTACCATTCCATTCAACCGCCAGCAGCTTGCTGACTATCTCTCTGTCGACCGCTCTGCCATGTCCAATGAATTGTGCAAATTGAGAGATGCCGGCATTTTGGAATTCAACAAAAATACCTTCACGATTTTTGAGAAAAACGATTAAAAGAAACGCTATGATGCTAATTCCTGCACCATAGCGTTTTTTCAGATTCCATTCTCCTTCAGGTAATCCACCCAGATCCCATATTTTGAACCATACAGATGAATGTCGTCGAACGTCAGACTGCTCTTTAAGTTGCCTTCCTCATCGCATACGACCTCATTCATGTCAAGGTAAAAGATATTTTTTCCGTCTGCGAGTGCAGCGATCCGCTCATTCCGCTGCTCGATCCCCACATTGTTAAAGATCGGATCTTTATCACTTTTTTCTTTTGCAACCTTCATGATCCCCTGAACGAAGATCACAGCGTCCGGCTGCAGTTCCCGGAATTTTTCCACTGAATCCTCATAGGCTGTCATGAAACCATCCAGCGTTCCCCTTCCCATCTCATTGATCCCGATCTGGAAATAGATTTTCCCGTATTTTTTTGCCTTAAGCGCTTCCTCTAATGTCACTTTTTCCCCGTCCACTTCACAGAACTTTTCTGTCCAGAGGTTATATACGTTCATGCCGACGGTCGCATAAAAAGTGCTGTCATCGAGTCCGCCGTAATCATGAAGTCCCACGGTTCTCGAGTCACCGATAAACACTGCGTCCGAGAAATACCCGGCGTCCACCGCATGAAAGCTTCTTACTTCCTCCTGCTCTGTCTCCGCCACTGTCTCCGTTTCTGCCATACTCTCCGTTCCCTCTGCGGCAGGTTCTGTGCTCTCAGTCGCGGAGATCTGCTCCTCATCTCTTCTCAGTTCTGCCAGATGTTCCCATTTATCCCAGAGTGACTCATGGTCGCTGCTCCATGGGTAAATCCCATCGTGTATGCCCTGCATGACCAGAACAAAGTACGGTGTTTTTACCGGATCGACCGTATAACGGCTGTAAATCGTATCTTTTCCCAGAAATCCTATCGCTGACAGGATTGCCCAGCCAGCTAAAATCAGAATGGTGATTTTGCAATATCTGATTTTTTTCATTTCTGCTCCTTCCTGTTATCTAAAAATTAAAGTATAAAAATGGATTGTTTGCAGATACCGCAAGGTAGTACATGCTGAGTGCAAAGATCACCGCAATTGCCAGCGTACCGAGCATCCCCCGCTTTATTCTTCCATAAATCACCGCCGGAACCGGAGTTGCAAAAAGAACTCCCATCGCCAGCAGGCTGTCATAATCTTTCAGATATTTGATGTAATCCATGGAATTGACCATGCCGGTATGTGCATTCACAAACGGAAACATACGTGTCAGATAAATTCCAAGCTGATGCACATCCGTGATCGTAAATGCCATCCAGGTCACAGGCACAAACAGTAACAGATAGACATGTCCGATCACTTTGCTGTTCTGTAAAAATGGAAGCAAAAACAATTTTTCCAGAAATAAAGCCCCGAGCAGCATGCCGCCCCAGATCAGAAAATTATATCCTGCCCCGTGCCACAGTGCGGTCAGTATCCACACAGCAAAAAGGTTGAACATCGTCCGCAGTCTGCCTTTCCGGCTTCCTCCAAGCGGAATGTATACATAATCGCGGAACCACCGTCCCAGTGTAATGTGCCAGCGGCGCCAGAACTCCGTCACCGATTTTGAGATATATGGAAAACGGAAGTTTACCGGAATCTGGAATCCCAACATTTTTCCAAGTCCGATCGCCATCATCGAATATCCTGCGAAATCAAAATACAGCTCCATGGAATATGCGACCGCACCCAGCCACGCCAACGGCGTTGAGATACTGTTAAACCCGATCGTCTGCACGTTGTTCCACAACATTCCCACCCGGTCAGCGATAATGACTTTGGATCCGAGTCCGATCACAAGGATACGGATGCCACTCTCAAAATCCCGTGCTGTCACCGTCCTTCTTTTCAGGCAGCTGCTCACCTCGGTATAGTTTACGATTGGTCCGGCGATCAGCTGTGGAAACATTGTCAGATAGGTTCCAAGGTTGACATAAGATTTTTCTGCCGGGACAATGCCACGGTACACATCGATCACATACGCTGCGATCTGGAAAGTGTAAAAACTGATCCCAAGCGGCAGCTTTGTGGTCAGACCGCTGTATTTAAAGAAAAAGAGCATTCCGAAATCGTAGCAAAGTGCCAGAACAAGCAGTACTGCCTGTCTTCTGCCTCTTCCGTCCTCCGGTGTTTTATACATGCTGCGTGCGATCACATAGTTCACCGTGACCGACGCTAACAGCAACAGGACATACTGCGCCTCACCATAGGTGTAGAAGGCAATGCTCCCCAAAAAGAGTACTGCATTGCGGAACTTCTTCGGTGTGATAAAATATATGATTAAAAAAGCCGGCAGAAACCGGAACAAAAATTCAAAACTGCTAAATACCATACGTAATTCTTTCTCTCATTCTCCTGCTTGTGCTGCACGATCAACGTGCTTTTCTGCAAAAACTCTACCTGTTTTTCACAAAAATAACTGTCTGTTTTCTTTTTTTATTATATGCACAGACTGTTGTTATTATAGATGAAAAAAATAAATATTACCATATGATTAATTTTAAAAATATATTAAATCCATGCTATTTTGTAACTTTTCTGTAATGATTGGGCACGGACGCTGCTTTTCCCAGATTTTCCGGAAACCATGTTACTGTTTTCCCCGCAAAAATGCTTCGATCTCCCCGATAAAATACAGTGAGCCGAATGCCACTGTCTTTTCTGCGGATGATTTTGAGAAATCCGGCAGCACATCCGCAAGTTTCTGATACGCCTCCGCCGGGATCCCTTTTGCCCGTATGCAGTCTGCGAGCGCCTCTCCCTGCAATGCCCTCTCACTCTCCACAGTCACTGTCTTAAAATCCAGTGCCAGCGGAAGAAGTTCCCGGATCATCTCCCCATAATCTTTATCCGCCATGACACCCATGATAAAATGGAATTTTTCATCCGGATACATTGTCTCCAGACTTTTTTTCAGCGCCTCCACACCGTTACTGTTATGCGCACCGTCCATCAAGAAAAACGGATCATTGCTCACAAGTTCCATGCGTCCCATCCACTGCGTCCGGTCGATTCCTTCCCGGATCGCATGCTGCAAAGCTTTCCGTTCCGGCACATTCTTTTTTCCTGCAAAATATTTTTCAAAAAATAATTCTGCTGCAAGCATTGCCGCCACGGCATTTTCATACTGGTGCACACCGAGCATTTTCATTGTGACTGCATCATATCCAGCGTATGAAAAACACTGTTTTCCGTCCTTTTGTGGCAGGATCCTGATCTCATCCAAGTTTACGACTTTTATAGTTTTGATATCTGCACGCTCTGCGGCTTTGTTTAACACGTCCATCGCTTCTTTTTCCTGGCTCTCTAACACAAGCGCTGTGCCGTGCTTGATAATTCCTGCCTTCTCTGCTGCAATTTGGGCGAGTGTGTCACCGAGGATCGCCATATGGTCAAAACCGATTTTTGCAATGACGGTCACATCCGGCACTCCGCAGGCATTCGTGGAATCATACGTTCCGCCAAGTCCTGTCTCCAAAATCACAACATCACACTTTTGTTCCTTAAAATAAAGCAATGCCATTGCAAGACAGTAATCAAACATTGTCGGACAAACGCCAAAATCCATAGAGAGAAGCCTGTTTCCAAGGCGCGTGGTATCCGCTTTTGAGATCATATCTCCCTGCACCTGGATGCGCTCCCTGAAATCCACCAGATGTGGAGAAGTAAACATCCCGGTTTTCAATCCTGCACATTCAAAAACAGAGCGCAAAAAAGCAGAGACGGAGCCTTTGCCGTTCGTCCCTGCTATGTGTATGATGCGTAAATCTTTCTCCGGGTGTCCTAACTTCTCTAACATTATCTTTGAGATCTCGACACCCTTTAAGTTTCCAAATCTTCTTTTATTTTCAATCGCTGTTACTGTTTCTTCGTAAGTTAATGTCTGCATCTGACTATACTGCCATGATCACGCCGCCGTCGTTGGCATACATGCTGCTGACACCTGCGGTATTGATGATGATGATCTTTTTGAACTTCGCAATCTTCTCGATTTTTTCTTTCACTGCTTTTGCACGCTCCGGGCAGTTGCAGTGTGCGATCGCAAGAATACGGTTCTCACAGTCTTTTGTCTTTGAGATCATATCCTTCACCATACGCTCAAGTGCTTTGTTCATACCGCGCGCCTGATCTAACTGGCAGATTAAGCCCTCCTTTGTTGAGCCCATAACAGGCTTGATATTTAATGAATTGGCAATAAATGCTTTCAGATTGGAAAGTCTGCCATTCTTTCTCAATGTCTCTAACGTCTCCAATACAAAATAGGTGTTCATGGACTGGATGTACTCTTCCACCTTCTCCACAACCTCGTCGAAACTGCATCCGGCTTCCTCAAATTCCTGTATCTTCATGCCGATGAGAGTTTCACCGATGGACGCTGATCTCGAATTGAACACATAAATTTTCTTTGTATCTGTGTGCTCTTCCTCATATAGATTCTTTCCGAGCACTGCACTGTTGTAAGAGCCGCTTAAACCACCGGACAGTGTCACGGCATAAACATGGTCTGCCTCGCCCTCATAAGCATCCATATACTGCTCCGGTGACGGGCAGGAGGACTTTGGTCCTTTCAGGCTCTCTCTGACTCTTCTCAAAAAGTCTGACTGATCAAATGTGCTGTCATCCCTGATACGGCATCCGTCTACTTCCAGCTCCAATGAAACGGTCTCATAATGTCCGTCCTGTTTTAATTCTTCCGGTAATTCCCCACAACTGTCTATTACAATCTTATACATAGTATCCTCCTTGTTTTGCGAAGCAAAATGCGACTGTCCTTACAGGAGCAGAGGATTTAGCCTCCTTGTTTTCTAAATGTTATTCATTATTATATCAAAAGTTTCTTTTTTCTATTACATGTAGTATTGATTACTACGTAACATTAACATAAAAACTTTACTTTGTATAGAGGATATTATGATTTTTATTAAAATTTTATAGTCAGCACGTTCTGGTCGGAATCTTCCAGATAATATAAAGATGTCAGTCCTTTGCAGTAATGCACAATCTTCTGATCCATGATAAAGTAGGTGAATGCCTGTTCATACAGCTCCCTGTCTGCAAACCTGACAGAGCAGAAACCATCTCCCCGCTCATAGGCAGCCCGATATACATTTCCGATGCTGTCTGCATCCCATGTGTCAAAATAAAGATTTTCATGGACATAATAATTGTCTTTTACCGCCTGACACACCGGAACGATAATATCATCATTCGGCTGATGCGTTTTCTGTAATTCCTCGGTCGTAACTGCAAAATAATTATAATTGATAAAGGAATCCAGCCCCATTCCATCACCGCTGTAGGTGGCATTCCCCCAGGTCGTATCAATATAGTAATACTCTCCATCCAGCTTTACCAGATTCCATGCATGAGACTGTCCGTCTGCCGTTCCGGCCACCACTGCACAAGGAATGTCCAGTTTTTCCAGAAGATACTGTGTCGCTGCAGCGTATCCCTGACAAACCGTTTCCCCATTGACAAACACACTGATAATGTTCTGATTGTCCGGCGCACCTGTGCTATACGCAACATTCGAAGCCAGATAATCAAACACATATTTTGCTTTGTCATAATCCGGCGCTTGCGCATCGATTCCTGCCAAAATCTGACTGACTGTCTCATCGATCTGTGCCTGCATGTCCATCCGCTCGGCATCCGTCATGGTAAACTTTGGTGTAAAATGGAGATCCACCAGCTTTTCCCCTCTGGTATACTGCGTGTAAGTGTAGCCCGATACCCAGAACAGTCCGCCGTGGTCCGCCATCACCGAAACATACGCCTGATGCAGGACTTCGTTGTCTAACGTGCTCAGCGCCACATCTTCTTTTTCATAGAGAATCGCATCATAAACCTCATCGTACACAGTGCGTACTTCCTCCGGAAGCGTCTGATATGCATAACAGTCCGCAGACTGCTTTTCAACGGATGGCTCTGCCTGCTTCTCTGTTTCCCCGGAAACTGCTGCCTGTTCAGTGTCCGTCTCATGCACTGTATCCCTTACTTCCGTGTTTTTTCCTTCCGCAATTTTCTCCTCCACATAGCGGGTAATATCGGATAATTGATTCGTTGTCTGCTGACACCCCGAAAGCAGAATGAGTGCTGCACATGCCGCACTCCCTGCCACATAGGAAAAAAATTTTTTTCTCACCTGATTCTCCTGTCAAATGCATACTTCATGCTGTCTGTATCTTTTTTGCCTTTCAGCCAAAATAAGCGCTCACCAGATCCTTCAATGCCTGCTGGTCTGCTGCTGCCATCAGTTCTCTTGCAGAATGCATTGCAAGCAATGGGATTCCGATATCCACGGTTTTTACCGGAAGCAATGCAGATGCGATCGAGCCTAATGTGCCGCCTCCTGCAAGATCCGAACGGTTCACAAATTTCTGATATGGGATCTGATCCTTCTCACAGATCTGCTGGATTACTGCGACCGCTCCACAGTCTGTCGCATAGGACTGCGAGCATGCTTCCTTGATACAGAATCCTTTTCCAAGCACCGGCTTGTTGGTCAGATCCATCTTTCCGGCATAGTTTGGATGAAGTCCATGTGCCACATCCACAGATAAAATCATGCTGTTGTACAGTCTGTTCCACACTTCTTTTTCCAGTCCGCACTCGGTCAGAATGCGCACCAGCATATCATGGAGCAGAATGGAACCGGCACCCTGTTTGGAACGGCTTCCGATCTCCTCGTGATCGAACAGTGCAATGAGATTCATGCCGTCCGCCCTGTCGCTGTCGATGATCGCAGACACCAGTGCAGAACAGGAATTTAAGTTATCGAGTCTGGATGCAGAGATAAACTCATCGTTTAATCCAACAAACTCCGGCTTTTCTTTATTGTAAATGGTCAGCTCAAAATCAAGAATATCCTCTTTTTTCACAGCAAGCTCTTTTGCAAGAAAATCAAGAAAATAATCTGCATCATCGGAAAGTCCGCAGATTGGGAGCAGTTCCGTCTGCTTATTTAATTCCACGCCCTTGTTCACCTCACGGTTCATGTGGATCGCAAGATTCGGGATGGTCATAAGATTTTTTTCAGACTGGAACGTGACCACTTTCGGTGTAAACACATCCCCACTGCGCACTGCAACTCTTCCGGCTACACCGAGTGGACGGTCGAGCCATGTATTTAAGATTGCGCCGCCGTAAACTTCCACATTCACCTGTGCGTATCCGTTTGTCTGAATATCGCAGGACGGTTTGATCCTTAAGCATGGGAAATCTGTATGTGCTGCTGCAATGCGGATTGCAGGCTCTCTGTCACTCCAATTCTGCGGTAATGTGAATGCAAACAATGTCGTTTCATGATGATTTACCACATATTTTCCACCCGCTTTTAAGTTCCATGCCGTACCATAATCAACCACTTCAAAACCGGCATCTGTCAGTCTTTTTTCGCATGCGCTCACTGCGTGCGCCGGTGAGATTCCTTTTTCCAGTAAATCAAATAAAATTTCTGTTTCTGTCATATCTGTTACCAACCTTTCCATCAAACCTCAGACTTTTTATCTGCGGCTGCAAATCTGTATAATCATTCTGTATTTTGCATTCGCAAATCCTCTGTATTCTAGCATATTTTCTCTAATTTGTCATTTCAGTTATTTACAAGAAAACAAACCAATGATAAATTTATGTTGATACCATTTTCTTTTGGGAGGATTTTATGATCGCTTTAAAAATTGCCGAAGTCAAAGACTTTATGAATAAATTACTGTGCCAGGATGTGTTTGACCACTTTCTCATTCAGGAGGCTGTCATCACAACGAATGTATCCTGCCATATCGACGGCACGCTGCAAAAAGACTTCTACACCTTAGAAGAACTCGAAGAACAGAATCTCACCGGGCTTTCCTTTGTTCCGTATGGTCTTTTGCGCAGTTCCTGTTTCAACCTGATCAAAGGAAAGAAAACTCCTTCTTATTTCAAGTTTTCCCTCCTTTTATCGCCGGAAAATCTCAAACGCACTCTCTCCCAGACCGGAAGCTCTTTCACGGAAAATGATATTTCCGCAGTGTTCTTAAATATCCGCTTCCAGAACGGAGAACTGACCGTGACCACGGGTATCTCCTACCGGATCTTCTCGACCGACAAAACTCTTGAGCACGAGTGGGACACCCTCCTCAAACGCTTTCTGACGAAAAATCAGATTTCATTTGACGAATTGTAGTGTCTGGCTTCCCCTCTCTCCCGGCTTTTGCCAAAGTGTAAAGCTATGGAATGGATAAAAGGGTTCCTTATAAAACTTTTGTGAGAATTGAGTGCTTTATCAGTGTTCACATTTTGACTTTAAGTTTATGTACATTCATCAATGGACAGTCCACGCAATGTGTCCGTCTGGGACACACTTCCTTTATCTGTATCTAGCGCAAGTAAATGCCGGAATCAGCATCCTTTATTGCAGGTCAAAAATCAAAGAAAGCCTGAGTGATTTTTGACCTGCTCATCTGCTGATTTTCCGGCATGTAACTTGCGCACGATACAGATAAGAAGGAAGTGTGGCCGCAGACGAACACATTGTGCGGACTGTCCATTTCTGAATGAATATAAACAATCAAAAAAGTCAAAATGTGAACACTGATAAAGCCGCAATTCGAGCAAGTTTTATAAGAAACCCTTTTATCTATTCCATAATGAAAACCAAGTAAAAGCCGGGAGAGAGGGGGAAGCCAGACGCTACAATGCCACGGTAAATAAGATTGATTTTCCGTCCTCGCTTTTGGCTGAGATTTTGCCCTTGTGTGCTTTCACGATCGCATACACGACGGAAAGTCCGATTCCAAAGCCCCCGGTCTTGGAATTGTGGGAAGCGTCCATACGGTAAAAACGCTCGAAAAGCATGTCCAGCTTTCCTTTTTCGATCTGGTCTGTGGTATTCCACACGGTGATGATTTTGTTTTTTCCGGAAGTTTTTAGTGCGATGCGGATGATGCCCTGCTCTGAGGAATATTTCATTGCATTGTCCAAAAGCAGGGAGATCATCTGCCGGATATTTTTTTCATCGCCGACATATTCCACATGCTCTGCCACATTGATCTCAAATTGTTTTCCTTTTGTTTTTGCGACAGAGCGAAATCCCTCTGCGGTATCAAGCACTGCATCCGAAAGTGAAAATGACACTTTTTCCAGCTTTGTCCCTTCCTCATCCATGCGGGAGAGAAACACCAGTTTTTCCGTGAGGGAAGTCAGTCTTGCGATCTGTTTTCTCGTACTCTGCGTCCACTCGTTTTCCCCCTCCATCATCTCAATGACTTCGGTGTTGGCATCGATGATCGTGAGCGGCGTTTTGATCTCATGGCTTGCGTCCGTGATAAAGCGTTTCTGTTTCTCATAGCTTTCTGACACCGGTTTTAACACTTTTCCGGAGAAAAAGTAGATCATGACAAACACAATGACAAGTCCGAGTGCTCCTGCTCCCACACTAGCAAGAACATATGTTCTTATTGTAGAGATTTCCCGCTGACAGTTTAAAAATACATACATCGTCGAGCCGTCACTGTCCGTTGCAAGGTATTTATAATCAGCGAAAAAGCCTTTTTTCTTTCCTTTTTTCCACAGCTCCGCTGCGTATTCCTCCGCTGTTCCGGCTGAGATGGAAGCAATTTTTCCGGTATCCACAGATTCCACCGTACCGTCCGGTGCGATCGTCACTGTAAAATACCGGGTGTCAAACGGACTTTCCTGCGAAATCCCATGCTTTTGCAGGTCATTCATTGCCGGTGGCTGATCTGACTTAGGTTCCAATTTTTTCCCAAAATCTCCGGGTGTCATATCCGGGAAAGTACCTCCGTTGTCAGCGATCAGGGAGAGTCTTGCATCCAGCGCCTGATTGGTACTGATATAGTTTGCAATATTGATCGTACCGACAATTGCGATCAGCACGATAGAAACAGACAGCATTGCAATTGCAATAAATTTTCTTCTTAATTTTTTAAGCATTGTCTTTCTCCAATGAATATCCAAGTCCTCTGGACGCCCTGATCTTCACCTGACTTCCAATGGAGGTTAATTTTTTTCTCAAATAGGAAATATATACCCATACGACATTTTGTTCCGCTTCTGAATCGTAGCCCCAGATTTTATCCATAAAAAGATCCGGGCAAATGACCTGTCCTGGATTAGACATGAGCATTTCAAGCATCTGGTATTCCTTGCCAGCAAGACGGATACCTTCTGGATTCTCCGGTCCTGTGAGCTGATAGGTAGAACGGTTCAGTGCAATATCGCCAAATGTCAGCACATTATCGGTCGTGTCCGTCTGTCTCCTTGTCATTGCCCGGATCCTCGCCAGAAGCTCTTTCATGGAAAATGGTTTCGGCAGATAATCGTCTGCGCCACTGTCTAAACCCTCCACACGGTCATCAATCTCTGCCTTTGCTGTGAGCAGCAGGACCGGAACGGAATTTCCATGTCTGCGGATTGTTTTTAATACGGTGATACCATCCATTTTGGGCATCATGATATCTAAGATCACGCCGTCATAATTGTCACCGTTTTCCAGATAGTCCAAGGCTTCTGCACCATCGTACACAGCGTCTACCGAGTAATTGTTATGTTTTAACACCGTGACAAGCGCACGGCTCAAATCCGCTTCATCTTCTGCAAGCAATAACCTCATACAAAATCCCATGCCTTTCGTTTATTTCACAGTGATACCGATTCCTGCCCTCAGCTGTTTTTATTCTGCGGTCACTTCTGTCGTCGTTCCCGATGTTGTGAGCGTGTACGTTGCTCCGCTCTCCACCTCTGCGGTGCTGATGATCACACAGTCATAGGTTTTTAATGCCGTGTAACTTACGATCACATTTCCCTCACTGTCTGTCAGCACAACGTTGCCGGCTTCCATTTGTTCTCCTAATTTTACCATAAGAACCTTCTGTTTGGAAGAATCACTCATCCCCTCTGCCATGCCGCTGCTGCCGATTGCCACAAGCGTTCCGCCGTTCACATACGCAGACGACCGGTCGCCGTAATCGATCGCACTGTTTCCGTTATCAGACGGACCGTCAATGTAGATCTCACCGCCGTTGATCGTCAGATCGCCGTTGGAATCCACGCCGTCGCCACCTGCCAGAATGTGGATATATCCACCGTTTAATTCCATTTTCTCGCCTGCTGTATTGATACCGTCATCACTTGCAGTGATATCAATCGTTCCATCGTTGATCGTCACCGTCAGGCCTTCCAGACCTTCATAACTCTCTGTCACGGTGATCGTACCACCATTTACTATCAGTGCATCATCTGCATGCACACCATCATCGCCTGTCGCAAGCGTGTATGTTCCATCTGCGATCGTAATATTTGCGTTGCTGTGGATGGAATCATCTGCGGAATCAATCTGGTAAGTTCCTCCATTTAAGTACATGCCGCCACCTGCCTTGATTCCTTTTGTGCTGGTGCCGCTCTCGTCGGTTGTGGTATCCTGTGGCATATTTTCTCCGTCCGGCTTTTCGCCCATCTGTGGCATGCTTTCTCCGTCCGGTTTCTCGCCGTTTTGTGGCATTCCGCCACCCGGTCCACCCGGCACATCTGACTCATGCGTTTTCAGACTGTTTGCAGCGCCGCCCCCAGCTGTGATGTCAAGTGTTCCATCCTCGATCTGCACGATATTGGAAGCGTCCATGCCATCGCCATCACTTGTGATCGTAAAATCACCATCTGCAATATAAATATAGCCCTTTTCTTCATCATCTGCATTTTCCGCATGAATGCCATCTTTTTCTGCGGTTAAAATAAAGGTTCCATCTGCGATACGCACACTGTCTTTTCCCGATAATGCGTGCCCTGCTGCTGTGATATCGTATGTACCGCCTATGATTTTCAGATCATCTTTGGATACAATTCCATGTCCTTCTGCTGATATGATCGTCAGACTTCCAGTGCCGTTTAACGTAAGGTCTGATTTTGCAAAAATCACGGCATCAATGTTGTTGTCGTCAATCGCAACATACTCATCCGTATTGCGAAGTGTATTCTGCGATCCTTCTGCAAGCGTTACAAATACTTTCTCTGCGCTTTTTACATACACTGCTGCACTTGAAGCACAGGTAATGTCCACATTATCAAATACGATCTGCACTTTCGCATTATCTGCATCCACCACAATCTGTCCTTCCGACAGTGTTCCGGAAAAAATATATGTCCCTTCTGCCGTGATTGTCATCGTCTGTCCATTGATTGCAACGCCATCCGTTTCCCCTGTGATACCATCATCGGAAAGTGTGACATAAACTGCCCCACTCTCCTCATAGGTTCCTGCCAGATCCCGCTCAGTAAACATATCTGCACTTGAAAAAGTTCCTGCTTCACTCTGTGCTGATGTTTCTTCTGCATTTGTTTCTGTTTCCGAGGAAACAACATTGCCAGTACTGCTCTTTGTCCCTGTACAGCCTGCCACTGCCGTCATGGATAATGCCGTAGCACAAAACAATGCCAGCAGTTTTTTTCTTCTATAACTCATTGACATTTGCCTCCTGTCTCATCATACTGATTTCCAGATTTCCGTTTCTGCATCTCAATTCATCGAGAAATGTTTTCTCTTCCGCATTGTCTTTTAACGTCACATGATAGGTAAGTTTGTAAAGACTTCCCATATTGGAGGTTTTCACAGCGACTACTTCACAGGATAATAAATATTTTTCAAAAAGATCATCAAATGCTGCTCCGTAATTTAAATCCTCCGGGATTGTGATACGAAGTGTTTTCTCTCTTACTTCTGCTTTTTTTACACCGAATCCGGTCACATTTAACACAAACATCACGGCTCCCATAATGAGCGAAAACAGTACTGCAAACCCAAGATAACCCATCCCTGCGATCAGTCCTGCCGCCATTGCAAGAAAAATGGTTCCGATCTCTTTTGCAGTTCCCGGCACAGAACGGAAACGTACAAGCGAAAATGCTCCTGCCACAGCCACTCCGGCACCTACATTTCCGTTTACCATCATGATAACAATGCAAACGATTGCCGGAAGCATTGCGAGTGTCACTGCAAAGCTTGTCGTATAGCGGTTTTTATAAGTGTAAACCCATGTGATGAATGCCCCGATCAGCAGTGACACCACAATACAGAGCAAAAAATCCGGCACGGAAATCACCGCCGCACCTGCTGTATCAAAAATTCCTGTAAATAAATTGTTTAACATATTAATTTCTCCATTTCTTTTTTAACATTTTATTGCCTGCTGCACAACCTCATCTCCGGTAAACACAAAGAAATTTTCCGGTGGACAGCTTCTTCTCTGCTCTCTCGCATAAATCGTGCGGTAGGCGGTCGCATATTTGGAAAATGACGTTTTGTAAATCTGATTTTCTGTCAGAAAATGAACCATCCAGAGCGGTATTGCGCCCGCCGTTTTCACTTCCATAAGCACTTTATTTTTATCTAAAATTGCTTCTCCGTAAATTCCTTTACAAAGAGAAAGGTCGTAATTTCTCCAGAGAATGTTCTGATCAAACGTGATCTGGAACTCGTGATCGTCCTTCGCATAAAAAGCTTCTCTCTCATAGGAAAGCATCACTGCCGGAGCCAGCTTTTTATAATTTTTCAGACAGTAATCGATTTCTCTGGTGATCTGTGTGTCTTTTACTTTTTCATGAAAAAGCAGGTAACGTTCTGCCTCGTCCTCCGTCATTGCAATTCTTCTTTTGTATACAACGGACTCATACTTCTTCTTCAGTTCCACAAAAACGGTCGTGTCCTTGTCTGCCGTGCCGTAACTTCTCAATCTCAGTTTTTCTTTATAAACCGGGTGTTCCATTGATCTTTGGATCAGCAGATAGTCCGGTGTATCAAAGTAGAGACTGCATATTGTACTCACTCCATGCTCGTCTGCGGTCATGTACTGTTTCATTTGATTTTTTAACAGTTCCGCCTGCGTGATATCCAACATATATTTGATCTCACACCTTTTAAATATCATCTGATCTGCCATAAGTGTCTCCTTTCCTTTGCGCATATCTTATCAGGCGAACCTTAAATGAACTTAAAAAAAGAAACCATCCTTTAAAAAATGGTTTCTTTGTCATGTTTCATTATGTTTTTCTGTTATCTGGATTCGGACTGGAGTTCGGCGATGGCGGTGTGGCGTTGACCGATTTCTTTGCCGGCTTCCTCGCCCTGCAGATATGCTTTTTCTGCGACTTCTTCTGAATATTTTCTCATTATTTCACACACTGCGTTTACGCCTCCCTCTTCATGTTTCAGATAGTGCACACGGTTGGTTAATTTCGGAAATTTGGCATTATCTATCTCCTTTTTATTATATAGAACCCCTCCAGATTCTTCAAGACTGTTTGCATGGATTTTTTAGTTATGTATACAAAAAAGAGTGCCGGAAAACCGACACTCTTTTTCAAATCCATTGTTTGCAATATCTTAATCTAGAAAAATAAAACAAGTTCTATTTAATAAAGAAAAAGGTACATGAAACTACTGATTTAGACTGTAGTAACAAGCGATAATAAAATTATCTTACTACTGTTACGTTTGTTGCCTGTGGTCCTTTTGCACCTTCAACAACTTCAAATTCTACTGCAGCGCCTTCTTCTAAGGATTTGAAACCTTCCATATTAAGACCTGAGTAGTGAACGAATACATCATTTCCCTGTTCGTCTGAGATGAATCCGTATCCTTTTTGGTTGTTAAACCACTTTACTGTACCTTTGTTCATTGAAAAGTACCTCCAAAAAATATTTCTATGGTACACTTACCGCACCATAGTCACAGAATAACATAACAATTTCAAAAAGTAAAGTGTTATTATACTACATTGTGAGCTTTACCTTGATGATCCTTGCAACAGATTCATTGATACGATCCTCTGTGATCGTTCCACCAGTCACTGCATCCATCACACCCTGATATGCACTCTGGAAATCCTCCGGCATTAAGATCATATCCACACCTGCCTGAATTGCCGTCACTGCCGCATCAGCAGAACTGTATGTTCCGGTGACCGCCCCCATATTCATTGCGTCTGTGATCACTACACCATGGAAGCCAAGCTGGTTGCGAAGCACATCTGTCACCATGACAGAGGAAAGCGAAGCCGGCGTATCATCCCCTGTAACAGCTGGTGCTGAAATATGTCCTACCATCACAAAAGATGCTCCGTTATTCACTGCCTGCTGGAATGGAACAAGCTCATTTGCCAGCAGGTCATCCAAAGATTTATCTGTAGAAACTGCCCCGTCATGGGAATCCCCTGCTGTAGCTCCCTGTCCCGGAAAATGTTTTACCACGCTTAATATCTGGTGTTCATTCAGTCCCTGCATCTCAGCACAGACCATATCCGCCACAAGCTGGCTGTCTGAACCAAATGACCGGTCTTTGATCACGGTGTTATCCGGATTCGTCAACACATCCGCAACCGGAGCAAAATCCATATTAAAACCAAGTGTGTTCAGATACGTTCCGATCGTACTTCCTGCATTGTATGCATTCTGGGAATCCCCGGTCGCTCCTACATCACTCATATTTCCAACATCTGTCACTCCAAAAGCACTGTTGGATGCAATCCTTGCTACTGTTCCACCTTCCTCATCCACACCGAGGAACACTGGAATTCCTACTATTTCCTGACTGTAGCTCTTCATATTGGTAAGCATCTGTGTCGTCTGATCGGTTCCGGTCAGGTTCTTTGCCATATAAATCAGACCACCGACCGGATACTGCGTGTAGGCTGTCTTTGTGGAATCTCCTGCCATCGTTGCTCCGTCCACTCCGGTCAGTGCGTCCGGTGTGATCATGAACATCTGCGCTACTTTCTGCTCTAAGGTCATGCCGGCAGCAATCTGCATTGCCTGATCCATCAACGGATCGCTGACTTCGGTTACCGGAGTTGTTTCCGGTTCTTCTGTCGCCTCTGTTGTCACGCTCTCGGTATTCTTTTCCGGTTTATCTGCTCCCGGTTTTACAAATTTATGGACTGCAAACACAATTCCTCCGATCAAAACTGCAAGTACTATAAAAAATACTGCCACAACTATGACCGCACTCTGTGTATCTTTTTTTCGTTTCTCTCGTCTTTCTTCCTGATTCATCTGTGTATTTCCTCTCTGGGGAATTTTGATCTACATGCTTCTACCCCGCAGTGCACGCCGTAATAATCAACGGTTTTTGGTTTATATCGTGGAGGCAATGATCTGCATTCTGCCCTGCAATTCCACGTTTCCGAAGCCATTTGGAAGTATGAAATGATCTCCTTTTTTCACCGGCTGACCGTTGACGATTCCATTGCCTTCCGTAACTGTCATATTCATAAAAGGCGCATTCTGCTCAAAAGTCATTTTACCTGAAACTTCTATTTTATAGATATGAAAGTATTTGCAGACATACAGTTCATTTAACGTATTGACCGGAAGATCTGCCACCGATTTCACACTGTCTGCAACCGATTTTGCAGGCACAGTGATCACGTCAATACTCTTGTCGATATGTAACTCTCTCGGCTTTCCATTGGAGAGACGGTCATAATCATAAACGCGGTAGGTAATATCACTGTTCTGCTGTGTTTCCAGAATTAGTGTTCCGCCTTTGATCGCATGAACTGTTCCCGGATCGATCTGAAGAAAATCGCCTTTTTTGATCGGGATCTCACGGATAAATTCACTCCACTTTCCCTCATGGATCATCCGGCTTAATTCCTCTTTTGTCCCTGCATTGTGTCCGATAACGATCGTTGCATTTTCCTTGCAGTCGAGAATGTACCAGCACTCTGTTTTTCCAAGTGAACCATTTTCATGGACTTTTGCATAATCATCGTCTGGATGTACCTGAATGCTCAGGTCATCTTTCGCATCGATAATTTTGATCAGGAGTGGGAAACGGTCACTGTCCACATTTCCGAAAACTTCCGGATGTTTTTTCCACAATTCGGACAGCTTCATTCCACTGAATCCACAGTCTCTTAAAGTTCCGTCTCCATTTGGATGTGCAGAAATTCCCCAGCACTCCCCTAAATCATTACCCTCGACCGGATAATGAAAATCCTCTCTCAATCTCGTACCGCCCCAGATGTTGTGTGTACATACCGGATCTAAAAATAAAATTTCTTTCGTGGTCTGATTCATTGATAAATTGCCTCCATTTGTCTTAATCACATCCTGATACCAAAATGCAGAATCTTTTACAATTCTCCGCTGTGTCATAAAATCCACATAAATCATGCCAAAACGTTCCTTGTATCCCTCTGACCATTCAAAATTATCCAGAAATGTCCACTGGAAGTAACCGCGGATATCGACTCCCTCATCATATGCCCTCTGCATGGCTCCGATGTAGGAATCCAGAAATGTGATTCGGTCATTGTCATGTACTCTGCCGTCAAAGCTTACATTGTCATGGCAGGACATACCATTTTCTGTAATATATAATGGAAGCTGATACCGCTCTGTCAAAAATTTGATTCCATAATAAAATGCTTTTGGTGTTACCGGCCAGTTGCACGCCGTCTTCGGAAATCCCGGTTCCCGATCCACAAACTCCGGTTCGCCGTCTGCGCCCTGACGCACGTAATAGCCATTATATATGTTCTGTCCCATAAAATCCAGTGGCTGATGGATCAGCTGCATATCTGTCTCTGTGATCTCCGGCAGATACTCTTTGAATTTTTCCAGTCCCTCTTTCGGATAATGACCTAAAAAGACCGGGTCTGAAAACCATGAGATATTCCAGGTCCAGTTATCCATCGGATTGTAAAAACCAAAATAAACTTTTCTGGCAGCTTCGATATCTTCAGCACTGTCCGTGTATGGATAAGCCACTCCCCCGGTCGGTGCAAAGCCGATCCGGATTTTTTGTTTTGCGTATTTTCTTAAATTTATCACTGCCTGTCCGTGCGCTTTCAACAGATTATGCGCGATCTGAAAAGTCTCCGGAACCGATAATTTCAATCCCGGTGCATGGACACCGCTTAAATGCCCAAGTCCTACCACACACTGTGGCTCATTGATCGTGATAAAATACTCGCAGAGATCCGAAAAATTCTCTGCCACCACTTTTGCATATTCCCCGAACCAGTCTACCACTTCCTCATTCAGCCAGCCGCCCTTTTCCTGCAACGCCTGTGGAAACTCCCAGTGAAACAGGGTAATATATGGTGTAATGCCATTTTCCTTCATTGTAAGAATCATGTCGCGGTACATCGCAATCGCTTTTTCATTGACACGCCCGGTGCCCTCCGGCAGAATCCGCGCCCAGTTTAAGGAAAAACGATATGCTTTAATCCCCAGATTTTTCATTAATGCATAGTCATCTTTATAATGGTGCATATGGTCACAGCTTGTGTACGCATTCTGATTTTGAAAAATGCGTCCCTGCTCCGTAAAAGTGTCCCAGACCGTCTTTCCTCTTCCGTCATCCGGATCCGTTCCCTCTACCTGATATGCGCTGCTTGCCACGCCCCAGACAAATTTGTCATCAAACATGTGATTCTCCTTCTCTGTTTCTGATGCATGTTTTTTATTTTGGTATAAATATTAAATCTAAATTATATATTTACTTTTTCCCAGAGGCGATCACAACTTCTGCAAATATTCATTTATCTATTCTTCCACAAGATCCTTTTTTAATGCTTCCAGTTTTTCCTCTGCATCCTGCAAAGAGGTGCCTTTGACTCCATAGTAGAATTTGATCTTAGGCTCTGTTCCGGACGGGCGCACACAGCACCATGCATTGTCAGAAAGTTCATAATATAAAACATTGGAAGCCGGAAGTCCTGTTTTTGTCACTTCCCCGGTCTTTAAATCTTTTCTTGTATCCTCTTTGTAATCGCGGACTGCAAGCACTTCAAATCCACCGAGTGTTTTCTTTGGATTGTTCCGCATATCACTCATCATCTGCTGGATCTGGGCGGCTCCGTCGATTCCTTTTAAGGTCATCGTGGAAAGTCCCTCTCTGTAGTAACCGTATTTCTCATACAGGTCGATCATGGCATCCCACAATGTTTTTCCATGTTTTTTGCACCAGGAAGCCACCTCGCACAACATCATGACTGCTACGCAGGCATCTTTATCTCTTGCATATGTTCCGGCTAAGCATCCATAACTCTCCTCCAGACCGAATACATAGTTGTGGGAGTGGTTCTGTTCAAACCATTTGATCTGCTCTCCGATATACTTAAATCCGGTCAGTACCTCGATCAGTGCCACGCCATAGGAAGCTGCCATCGCTTTTGCCATGTCCGTTGTAACGATAGTCTCTACAAGTGCAGGATTCTCCGGCATCATTCCGGTTGCCGTTTTCTCTCTTAAAATATATTCTGCTATGAGCATTCCGGACATATTTCCGGTGAAAGTCACATACTCTCCGGTCTTTGTGTCTTTGCAGTATACGCCAAGACGGTCTGCGTCCGGATCTGTCGCAAGCACGATGTCTGCATCCACTTCTTTTGCAAGTTTTAAGGCAAGCTCAAATGCCTTTGGAGATTCCGGGTTTGGATATGCTACGGTCGGGAAATTTCCGTCCGGAAGTTCCTGCTCTTTTACAACATAGACATTTTCAAATCCCAGTTCTTTTAACACACGGCGCACCGGGAGATTTCCGGTTCCATGTAGCGGTGTGTATACAATCTTGATGTCCTTTGCCATCTCTTTGATGATCTCCGGATGAATGGACTGTTTTTTCAGTTCTTCCATATAACGGTCATCGATTTCTTTTCCGATTGTCACAAAAAGTCCGGCTTTCACGGCATCCTCTTTTGTCATGGTCTTAACCTGTGTAAAAGAAGTTACTTTTGCAACTTCTGCAAGGATATTTTTATCATGAGGCGGTGTGATCTGCGCACCATCCTCCCAGTAAACTTTGTATCCATTATATTCCCTTGGGTTATGGCTTGCTGTGATCACAATTCCTGAAACACAGCCAAGTTCACGGACTGCGAAAGAAAGTTCCGGTGTCGGGCGAAGGCTGTCAAACACATACGCCCTGATTCCGTTTGCATTCAGGCAGAGCGCTGCCTCCTCGGCAAATTCCGGTGACATGATTCTGGAATCGTGTGCGATGGCAACTCCTTTTTCCTGTCCGTTCTGGGAAATGATATAGTTTGCAAGTCCCTGTGTCGCCTGTCTTACGGTGTAGATGTTCATACGGTTCGTTCCTGCCCCGATCACTCCGCGGAGTCCCCCGGTTCCAAACTCAAGCTGACGGTAGAAACGGTCCTCGATCTCTGCCTCATTGTCCTTGATTGCTTCTAATTCTGCTCTTGTTTCCTCTGAAAAATATGGGTTTGTACACCATTCTCTGTAGGTTTCCATGTAACTCATCGCAATTCTCCTATCTTCTTCCTGCTATTTTTGAAAGATTTTACCGCTCTCTCAAAAGGTTATTGAAATAATAACCTTATTTTTAGTAAATGTAAACTTGTTTTAGCTTATTTGTCTTAAAATCACTTCACACCATTCATCATCATAACGGCAGAGAGACCATTCAGATTTGAATAGACAAAACACAGCACGATCATTCCAATGATCGATACCGCCATACCGATTCCGGATAAAATCATACCCGCCAGTGCCATTCCGTTTTTCTCCGGCTGCACCTTTCTTGAAAGTCTGCCACCGATCAGCCCAGCGATCCCAATACCAAGACCATATCCCATAAAGCCTGTCAGAATGGATATCATTCCAAGTGCGAGCGACAGAGCAGCATTCCGGTCTGCCTCCTCGAATGTTTCAAACACCACGATATGATTTGCCTCCTGCTCCATCTCCAGAAGTTTTTTCGGGCGAAGCAGCACAATACACGGAATCAGCAAAACAGGAACGGCAATCAAATTAGCGGCAGACATCTGGTTGATCTGTTCCACAGTTGTTCCAGTTCCAAAAATTCCGCTGCCCATCAGACTTGCGAAATCGACCAGTGCATGAAAAGTCATTACAAGCCAGATATTTCCTGACCGGGCATAAACAGCGCCAAAGATCACACCCAGAAAGGCAGCGCTGATCGCCTGAATCATCGCACTTGTCACCGTCACTCCCTGTGAAATATTTGTCAAATGTACCGCCCCGAACAATACACCACTGAGAATGACCGCCCAGAGAATCCCTCTTTTCGTTTTGGAAAAACGTTCCAGAAACAGATTCAGGATCACACCGCGGAAAATAAGTTCCTCCGTCCATCCGATCAGAAACATGGTTGCAGCAAAAAACAGGATTTCCAATGCAGATACAACTTTTGCATCCGGTGTCATCATCTGCACATAAAGTTGTGCCGCCAGTTCCAGACAACAGTATCCTGTCAGGAATCCGCCAATATAAAGACCATGGATAAATCCCTTTCCTTTTTCTCCCAGAACTCCAAGATAACCAAACAGGCATAAAAGCAGAAATGCAACCACTCCTGCCATAAACTCTGCGATCATACTGCTTCCATAACCCGGAAGCGAAACTGTATCGGCAAGAAAAAACGCTGCCACATCCATACTTCCCAGAAAAATAGCTACGATCAGTACCGCAACGAGTATCGTAACCACCTTCGGCATTCTCATAAGTTTCTTTTTCATGTTCTTCTCCCCTTTAATTGATTTTTCCATCCGCACCGATCGTAACGCCATCTGAAATCTGTGTCATATACTGATACAGCGCAGATGCACTGTTTGTATCCATCAGTTTTGTTGTGCCCCCCGCCGCATAAACCGGAAGTAATCCATAAGATACGGTTCCATCGGACGAAACCTGTACTTTCACTGCAGCCGTCTTATCAATGTTCTGTCCAAACACAAAGTTTCCAAGGCTGTAAAAGACCGGTTTTTCACTGATATAGGAGATCCCCTGTAAACAGTGTGTATGTGCTCCAAGGATCAGATCTGCCCCTGCATTAAAACAATCTGTGGCAATCTTTGTCTGATAGTCCTGCGGATACGCCTCGTATTCCACGCCCCAGTGGATATAGACCGACAGAAAATCACATCCGCTCCGGGCTTCTTTGATCAACTGTACCAATTTTGTATCATCATAAGCGGTCAGCATCCCCGGTGTCCGTTCTTCCACTTTCCAGTTTGATTCCGGCACCACGCGGGATGCCGCAAGAAATCCGAATTTTTTTCCATTTTTCTCGATAATCTGCAATTCATATGCGCGTTCTTTAGTCTCTCCGGCTCCTGCATACAAAATACCGGCTCCGTCCAGTGTCGTAAACGTATCAGACAACGCATCTCTTCCATAATCTAAGGTGTGATTGTTGGCGAGTGATACAATATCCACGCCCATCTCATTTAAAGCTTTCACATATTTCGGATCACAGCAAAACGTAAACTGTTTGTCCTCCATCGGCTCTCCACGGTTACTGAATGGGAACTCATTATTCACCATGAAAATATCTGCATCCTGCAGCTCCTGCAGCAGCTGCGGCTCGATCACTTTTTCAATTCCGCCCGCATCATAGTTGCTTTTAAAGGCGTTTGCAAACAGTACATCCCCTGCAAAAATCAGTGTCGTGTCATCTGCTATGTCCGCTTCTTCCTGTTCTGTGTCGTTTTGGATCCTGTTCTGCCCGTCTGCTGCTTCCGTCTCTTCTGATTCTTCCGCTTCCGGTATCTGAACCGGTTCCTCCGTGCTGCTGATATCCGTCTCGGACAGTGCATCTTTCGCCGGCGCACCGCTCTGTCTTCCATGTGAAAAAATAATCAGTGTCACCATTGCAAGCATTGTCACAAGCGACAGCGCATATAAAACAATCCGTGTTCTTTTTCCCATTCCCCTGCTCCTGTTCTTCTTATTAAAATATACGAATTCTTGTATGTTTTTTCTTTCGTGTTCATCATATCATATTGTGATTAAAAAGACAAAGTATGGAAATAAGCAGGACATACCAAAAGAAAGAAAGACTCAGACCGGATTTTGCAGACGTACAACACACCGATCTGAGCCTTTTCAATTTTTATCCATATGTATAAGGGCATTCATGAAACATCCTTATTATTTTTCCGTCAAAACAGAAATATCTCCCACTCCTGCAGTCAGTTCCACTTCTGCTCCGCCGTTGCTGCCGGTCTCATACTCCGCATCAAAAGCCCCTTTCGACCGCCCGTTCAACCGAATTTCTCCAAGTCCGGCAGACAAATCAAATGCATAGCTTTTCTCTGTTCCGGTAAGAGAGACATTGACATCGCCGGTTCCTGCCTCCACTTCCAGTTTGTTTGAAACGCTTCCGCTGAACACGGCATCTCCAACTCCTGCTTCGATGGATACTTTTTGGAACTGTCCATTCAGAATCGACACATCTCCTGTTCCAACTTCAAACACAGCTTTCTCGCTGGCTGAAATCTGGTTCACAGAGAGTTCTCCCACTCCGACAGACACATTTACTTTTCTTGCCGTAAACGCTTCGCTTTCCATGGAAATATCCCCGACTCCCACTACAATGTCCAGTGTCAGATTCTCGCACTGCCTTGGCAGAACAACAGTAAAGGTCGGTCCTTTCTCAAAATGCTGGTGTCCGCTGTGATAGGATACCTTCAGATCGGAATCCTTCTGTTTTGTAGAAAGATAATCCTGATACCCATTTTCCATTTTAATACTGATCTCATCCGCAGAATCCGACACTTCAAAAATAAGTTCATTTACCACATCCAGTTCCAGTTTCAGGGAAGCAGCTTCTGATGCCGGATAAGGTATAATGCAGCTTTCCGTTCCTGCCGGTTCACTCTTCAAATCCGTAAGATTCAGGATCCAGGAACCAAAACTCTCCACCGCCCTATTATCATCCATGAGCTCGTCATCCTCATCATCCCAGTCGTCGTCGTCCCAATCATCATCGTCATCATAATCATCATCCCAAAAATGATCCAAGATGCCATGTCCCTGATCATAAGCATAATAAACTCCATTGCCAATATGCCAGTTGCCAAAATCAAGTTCACCGGCAAGTGCTTTCTGATGGATAGTTGACCATCCGGCTCCCATCACTGCAGCGATACCGCTGAAAACAATTCCGAGTGCGGCTAAGCTTCCTGCAATGATTAACATAATCTTTGTAAATTTTTTCATTTCATCTCACACTCCTCTCTTTGTCTTACTAAATGCCTTTTTGCAAAGCCCTGCAATGCCTTTCACTGCCCATGGGACAAACCAGCCAAAGCACCATACCACAAGCCACACTGCAAGTACTCCAAGCGCAAGAACCAAAAGTCCACCGCCTAACAGTCCAAGACCTACTGCCACGCCTTTTGTGAAAAGATATCCGACACCAATGCCGGCCAATACAAATCCGGTGATCACTAACGCCGCCATCACCGCCACAATGCTGACCGCCACTGCAAACACACACGCTAAAACTGCTACAAGAATCGCCGCCAGAACCGCTGCAACCGTGATCCAGACCGGACTTGTCAAAACTGCGAGGATCACCCATAAAACTGTTTTTTCTGTTTTATTCTTCTGATTTTCCTTTTTCAGATTCTCTATATCGATCTGGCCGGACGTATTCTGACTGCCATAAGTTCCGCCGGTATAAGCAGTATTCTTCTGCTCATAATTACATGACCCGTAAGTACTGCTTCCATATAAACTGTTCATATATGGATCATCCGTTCGTGTTTTGGCATTCTGACCATCCCCAGATGTTCCTTCTGTATGAGTCTCATTTTTTTCGCTGCGCACACCTTCCTCATGTGTTTCCGCATCAGCCGTTTCACTCACCCTAAGATCTTTCTTGATCACTTCCGCCACCTTCTCCGGCGACTCCAGTTCCTCTAAGATCGATGCCTCATTTCCAATTCCGGCATCCTCAAAATAACTTCTGTAAAAGGCAAGTGCATCCGCTCTCTCTTCCTCTGAAATATCCGAAAGCAGCTGCTCCAGACGTTTTAAAAATTCTTCTTTATTCATTCTTCTGACTCCTCTCCTGAAAATAGTTCTGATATTTTCGAAGAATACAATTCCCACTCGCTGCGGTATTCTGCCAGCTTTTCTTCGCCGGTCTCCGTAATCTGGTAATATCTCCGGTTTCTTCCTCCGCACTCCCTGTCATACACGATCAGGTATCCATCCTTTTGCAGTCTCCGCAAAACCGGATACAGTGTGGATTCTGAAACCTCAATCGCTTTCCGCACATCCTGCGTGATCTTATATCCGTAGGTTCCTTCTTCCTCCTTTGACACGACAGCAAGAACAATCGCATCCAAAAGGGCTGCGCCTGTATTAAATACCATGTACTCACTCCTTGTTATTTTATTTGTAATATTATTTCTTGTTCAATACTATACATCATATAGTATTGTTTTGTCAATATTATTATATATTTAAAACTGGCATGGTCAATTTGTTTTAAACTGGATTTTTAATTCATGACAGTTTTTGTATATAGTAATCCCAACAACAATCCTGGGAATTGACACAAATACAAACCATAAAAAGGAGAATTTTATTTATGAAAACATCAACTACCTCTACAGCACAGACTGCTGATTCAAAATCTTTATCAAATATCCGTTTTATCACGATCACGGCTCTTTTTATTGCCCTGACCTACGTATTCACTGCATTTATTAACATAAGACTTCCAATCACAGCAAACGGCGGATTGATCCATCTCGGAAATGTACCTCTTTTTATCTGTGCCATTATTTTTGGTAAAAAAAGTGGTGCAATCGCCGGCGGTGTCGGCATGGGACTCTTCGATCTGCTCTCCGGCTGGACCGCATGGGCGCCATTCACACTGATCATTGTCGGTCTGATGGGATATGCCGTAGGTGCCATTACAGAAAAACATCACGGTTTTGGCTGGAACGCACTTGCTATCGCAGTTGCATGTGTGATCAAAGTCGCTGGTTACTACATTGCAGAGGGCATCATTTACGGAAACTGGATTGCACCGGTTACTTCCATTCCCGGAAACCTTGTTCAGATCGGTGTTGCTGCTGTCATCGTTCTTTTAATCGTCGGACAGCTTCAGAAAATCGTAAATAAAATGTTATAAGCTGTGTAACACAAGTTCCATTTACAAAGCAATCTATTATAAAGAAGGAAATCATTATGTATAAAGTCATGACTCCTGGTCCAACCCAGGTAAAAGAAAATGTGCGTATGGCAAGAAGCCTCGTATGTACCAATCCTGATCTGGATGAAGATTTCGTAGAATTTTATAAAGATACCTGCGAACTGATCAGCTCCCTGCTCGGCACGAAAAACGAAACTCTCATTTTGGATGGAGAAGGAATTTTAGGTTTGGAGGCTGCCTGCGCCTCCCTCACGGAACCGGGAGATAAAGTGCTCATCATTGAGAACGGCGTGTACGGCGAAGGCTTTGCCGACTTTGTATCCATGTACGGCGGTGTGCCGGAATTTTATCATGCCGACCGACTGAATGCTATTGACCCGGACGCTCTTTCTTCTTATTTAAAAGAACATCATGATTATAAGTATGCAACCGTTGTTCACTGTGACACTCCAAGCGGTATGCTCAATCCGGTAGAGAAAATCTGTCCACTTTTAAAAGAATACGGCATTCTGACCGTTGTAGATTCTGTTTCCGGAATGTTCGGAAATCATATGGATGTGGACAAGTTCCAGATTGACCTTCTGTGCGGCGGTTCCCAGAAAGCGGTTTCCGCACCTCCGGGACTTACTTTTGTCACCATAAGTGATGCTGTGAAAGATGCCATGCATGAGCGTAAGACTCCGATCCGTTCCTTCTATGCAAGCCTTCTGGCTTTTGAGGGATATTATGAGAAAAAATGGTTTCCTTATACCATGCCGATCAGCGATATTTACGGCTTACGTGCTGCTTTTGACAATATCGCTTCCGATCCAGAGTTAGAAGAACGCACACACCGTATCGCCGAAGCAGCCAGACGCGCTTTGACAGAAGCCGGTTTAAAGCTTCACTTGGAAAGCGGTTTCTCCGATACCGTCACTGTGTTTGACATTCCGGCAGAGACCACCTGCGATGCAATTCTTTCCCGCATGAAAAAAGAGCACAATATCATGCTTGCCGGATCTTTTGACGATCTTTCCGGCAAAGTGATCCGCATTGGGCACATGGGAAATAATGCAAACTTTGAAGATATGACCGCAACCATGTACGCTCTTTCCGAAACGCTCACTTTCCTCGGTGTGAACTTAACAGGAAATCTTGTGGGATTATTCTTAAAATATTATCATTAGTTCCGGAAGCAGGAACTAAAAATCGCCCTGATAATTGATATGTACCCCTTTCACTGGATGTCCAGTATAAGGGGTACATATCATATCAGGGCGATTTATTATCCTTCTTTTATTTTCATATCCTGTATCGTTACTCTGTCAATGCATGCTTTATAATTCCGATCCCGATCGGATATGGTCCTGTGTGCACTCCAATGGTTGCACCGATCTGGTAAATACCGATCTCATCAATTCCAAGACGTTCTTTGATCAGATCCTTTAACATCTCTCGAAATTCCAGAGCTTCATTATGATCATATCCATAACCGATGCAGAAACTGTACTCTCCCGGTTTCGCATTGACTTCGTCTAAATATTCCCTTGTCATATCCACGACTTTTTTCATGGATTTGAGACGATTCCTTGTAATGCCGGAATTAAAGATCTCACCTTCTTTTAACGTGATCAGAGGTTTGATTTTTAATGCGCTGGCTGCAATCCCGGCTAATCTGCCAATCCTTCCGCCATGTTTTAAATAGTCAATACTTCCGATCGTGAAAAAAATTCTTCCTGTCTCACGGATTGGCAGTAACGCATCTACAATCTGCTGATACTCTAAACCCATATCGCGCAGTCTGCATGCCTCTAATACATATAACCCCTGCAGCACAGTATTGACCGTAGAGTCAATGACCGTGATCTGTGCATCCGGGTATTCCTCTAATATCATATCTTTTGCAGTTGTCGCAGACTGCAGGGAGCCACTGAATTTTTTTGTGATACAGATACAGATGACCGGCATCTTCTCCTTCGCATGTTTTTCAAACACCTCATAATAGTCATGCACGGATGGCATGGATGTCTTAGGAAAAACGGTCGGGTGATCCACCATTTCCTGATAAAATTCCCTGACACCGACTTCTACCATTTCCTTTTGATACGTTTCACTGTCAAAGGACACATAAAATGGAACAACCTCAATATCTTTTTCCTTTGTGAGTTCCTGTGAGAGATCCAGGGAACCATCACTGATGATCTGTACTTTTTTCTGCATCATAAATACCTCGTTTATTTACTACTGTCATCTTCAAAATAGCTTTATGACTTCTTATTCTTAAATATACGTTTTCCAACGTAGTTTTTAATACTACATTTCAAAACATTTTTATTATATCACAGGGTATTTAAGTTGTACATTACTTTTGCTATAATTTTCGAAAAATTTTATGATTACATTACTGTTCACTCGTATCTCGTTCCAGTAACATGATTCCTATTATCTACAGCTTGTACTGATGGATTCAATTGCTACTGCTCCGCCGCGCACTACCTCAATAATCTTAAATTTCGATTTCAACAGTGCGATCAGCTCGTTATTTGTATGGGCAGTCAGTTTGCATTCCAGCAGGACACTGTCATTTCCGATATCTGCCACCTGCACGTTAAACACCTGTGCGATCTGGAATACTTCTTCTTTTTCCGCAGCATTCACACGGAGAACCTTTGCGAACAGAATCTCTTTCATATGAATCGGTACATCTGTCAGATCAATGACTTTGATCACTTCGACCATACGGTTCAGCTGCTTTTTGATCTGTTCAAATGTTATGTCATCACTGGTAACGCAGATGGTCATACGAGAAACCGTCTCGTCCTCTGTCGTGCCAACGGTCAGACTCTGCAAATTGTATGATTTCCCGGAAAAAAGACCGGAAACCTTTGCCAGAACACCAACCTGATTTTCTACATATAGTGCAATCCATCTGTCTTTCATGATATTTTCCTCTCTCACCATATCTGTATCCGCCTATTTCAAAATCATCTCACTCATCGGATTTCCGCCCTTTACCATCGGAAGCACGATCTCATCCGAAGAGATCAGAAATTCAATGACTGTCGGTGCATCTTTGTAAGTTCTCGCTTTATCCAAAGCTGCCTGAATGTCTTCTTCCCGCTCTACACGGATGCCATGCGCACCATAGCTTTCTGCAAGTGCAACAAAATCCGGTGTATATGGAGGGCATGCTTCATTTGGTCCCTTGCAGTTTGCCGGACAGCTTCTTCTCTTTCTTAAGCATACTGCGGAATAGCGTTTGCCATAAAAAAGCTGCTGCATCTGGCGGACCATGCCAAGATACTGGTTATTGAGCAGGCAGATGATAACCGGTGTCCCCTGCACGATCGCTGTTGCCATCTCCTGAATGTTCATCTGGAAACCGCCATCACCGGTGACACAGACTACCTCCGTATCCCTGTTTCCAATCTTTGCACCGATCGCCGCAGGAAAACCGAATCCCATTGTTCCAAGCCCGCCGGAAGTGATCATCTGGCGTTTTTCGTCAATATCCAGATACTGCGTTGCCCACATCTGGTTCTGTCCTACATCCGTGACAAAAACCGCCTCGTCAAACGTATGGTTGATGTGTTCCATGATCATCTGTGGTGTCATGCCGCGGTCTCTGCGCATCTCAAGTGGATTCTTTTCATCCCATGCCTTAATTCTCTCCTGCCATGCAGCCGTATCCTTTGGTTCTGCCCATTCCAGCAATTTTTCCAGGGCAAGTTTTGCATCCGATACGATTGGAACGTCTACCACAACATTTCTGGAAATGGAAGCAGTGTCCACGTCAATATGTACAATTTTTGCTTTTGGTGCAAATTCATTCAGATCTCCGGTAATACGGTCGTTAAATCTTGTTCCGATGGAAAATAAAACATCACACTCGCTGACTGCTTTATTGCTTGCATATTTTCCATGCATCCCCGTATTTCCGATATAAAGCGGATGCGTTGTGGCAATCGCACCCTTTCCCATAATGGTCGTCACAACCGGAACGTTCATTTTCTCTGCAAATTCTTTCAACAACTCATTTGCTTTTGCAATATTGACACCGCCACCAGCCAGGATCAATGGTTTCTTTGCTGACTTTAACAGTTTGTATGCTTTTTTCAACTGCCCGATATGCACGCTCTCATTCGGTTTGTATCCACGGATCTGCACGCTGTCCGGATATTCTGCCGGTCCGCTCGCCGTCTGGATATCCTTTGGAAGATCAATTAAGACCGGTCCCGGTTTTCCTGTGCTTGCAATGTGAAAGGCCATCTTAATGATCTTTCCTAAATCCTTGCGGTCTCTGACCGTCACGCCATACTTTGTGATACTTCTTGTCATTCCGACAATGTCAACTTCCTGAAAAGCATCGTTTCCGATCAGGCTTAACGGCACCTGTCCGGTAAAACAGACAAGCGGAATGTTGTCATAATGTGCATCTGCAAGTCCTGTCATGATGTTCGTTGCACCGGGACCGCTGGTCACCAGACAGACACCCACTTTTCCTGTCGATTTTGCATATCCCTCTGCCTCATGTAAAAGTCCCTGCTCATGTCTTGGTAAGACAATTTCAATCTCATCCTGTTTATATAATTCATCAAAAAGATCCGTCACCGTTCCACCCGGATAACCGAAAATCGTATCGACACCCTCTTCCTGTAATGCCTTGACAAATAATTTTCTACCTGTAATATCCATCTTTCTGTCTTACCCTTTCCATTTATACTTCAAAATAATCTGTGCTTTCATAAAATGATACTTTCTGCTGAATATGTATCTTTTTTCCTCTGACTAACCGATATAACCTAATGTTTTGAGCAAAAAAATCCATCCGGTCAACGTAAACGCCGCCATCAATGTCGTTGTTACAATAACGCTCGCCGTCAGCACTTCATCATTGTTCATGCTCTTTGCCATAATATAACAGCTCGGCGTGGTCGGGGATGCCAGCATGATCAGAATTGCGATCATCTTTTCCCCTGAAAATCCCATCCAGGCAGCAACCGGCAGAAAAACAAGTGGCTGAAGCACCAGTTTGATCATGGACGCCGCCATGGTCGGTGCAATCTTCGCCAGCGCTTTTCTTCCCTCAAATCCTGCTCCGATGGTGATCAGTGCCAAAGGGGTTGCCATCTGCGCCACGTTGCTGACCGTCTTATTTACCAGCGTCGGGAACTGGATTCCAAGCAGTCCCACGATCAGTCCTGCCAGGATACTTAAAATGATCGGATTCTTACATATATTGATCCCCGCCTGCCGGATCTTTGCTTTCTTGTCGATTCCTGTGCTGTCATTTGCCTCAAATGTCAGCACGATCACAGAAAAAATATTATAGAGTGGCACTGCACTGACGATCATCAGCGGTCCCATTGCAGAGGAACCGTAGATATTCTGGATAAAAGCCAGCCCCATAACCGCCGCACTTCCGCGGAAAGACGACTGTACAAATGCCCCGCGGATCGTTTTGTCCCGCACCAGAAGCTTTGCTGTACCCCATACCACCCAGAAACAGATGGTACTCACGATTGCACAGAAAAGAACATATTTAATATCAAATACTGCTTTAATATCAACGCCCGCAATGTCCTTAAACAGCATAAACGGAAGTGTGACCTTGAAATTGAACTTATTTGCCACTGTGACAAAGTTATCGTTCAGCATTCCGATCTGCTTTAAAATGTATCCGATCACCATGACCAGAAAAATCGGCATTGTCACGTTGATACTATAGATAAAATTTTCCATTTTTTTCTTTTTCCTATCAGGAAACTCCTCGTTCAAGTAAAGGTAAAACCCAGCAGTCTCTCTGTCTGGGTTTTAGCAATTATAAATCAATTTTCATCTTTTTGGTATGATATATTTTAACAACTTTATTGATATTATTTAGTCCTCTCGTATTTGTAAAAATAATATTCCAGATCAAAATACGTCTGTTCCTCACTGTCCTGCGTGATTTTCCACTCCGGCATCTCATCGAGATTCGGGAAATAGGCATCTGCCTCAAATGCATAGTCGATCTTTGTGATATGCGCCACATCACAGTCATCGAGAAGCTGTTTATAAATGGTCTCTCCACCAATCACATAAATATCCTCACTTGGATATTTCTTTAACTCTTCCCGCAATTCTTCCATCGAATGAACGATAATGGCATCTCCCGCCTTAAAATTTTTATCATGCGTCAGCACGATGTTCACTCTTTTTTTGAGAGGCTGTCCGTTTGGAAAACTCTCCAACGTTTTTCTTCCCATGACGACCACTTTCCCGGTTGTCGTCTCACGGAAAAACTTCATGTCTGCCGGAATACTCACCAGCAGTTTATTCTTACATCCGATTGCCCAGTTTTTATCTACAGCTGCGATTAAATTCATATTTCCTCCAACTTTTCACTCTGTATCACTTGTCAGTGCCGTATTATTTTATCCTGTCTTTTATCCTCTCATAAAATATTCCAGTCAGGCTTATACTGCGATTGGAATATTTTTGATCTGCGGTCCCGTCACATAATCCTCAATGGTAATATCTTTAGTCGTAAACTGATAAAAATCTTTGATTTCCGGGTTTAATGTGAATTTTGGCGCCGGATGCTGCTCTCTCCCGATCAGTTCCTTAATGATCGGGATATGACGGTCATAAATGTGAGCATCCGCAATCACATGTACCAGCTCGCCGACCTGCATATCACACACCTGCGCAAGCATATGCATTAATACCGCATACTGACACACATTCCAGTTATTTGCCGCTAACACATCCTGGGAACGCTGATTCAAAATAGCATTCAATGTCAGCTTTTCATCTCCCTCCTTGTGTGTCACGTTAAATGTCATACTGTAGGCACACGGATATAAATTCATTTCATGAAGATCCTGGTGCACATAAATATTTGTCATAATGCGGCGGCTGAACGGATTATGTTTCAGATCATAAATCACGCGGTCAACCTGATCCATCATGCCTTCTTTATACTGATGTTTTACTCCTAACTGGTATCCATATGCTTTTCCAATGGAACCATCTTCGTCTGCCCATTCATCCCATACGGTACTGTTTAAATCATGGATGTTATTTGATTTTCTCTGCCAGATCCAGAGCATCTCTTCCGTACATGTTTTGATGGCAGTTTTTCTCAATGTGATTGCCGGAAACTCTTTTGAGAGATCATAACGGTTGACCACACCGAATTTTTTGATCGTGTAGGCACTCGTTCCATCTTCCCAGTGTGGGCGGACTTTCTCGCCCTCCGTGCTTGTCCCGTTCTCTAAAATATCTTTACACATATTTACAAAAATTTTGTCTGCAAGACTCATCTTTTTCTATCCCCATCTTTCTATCATTTTGCACATTTGAAAATCTCATTCTTTCGTACCTTTGCAGTAAAATGCCCATGTACGATCCGAACAGTACTATTCTATCCAATTTTCGTATAAAGTGCAAGAAATAACATCCCGACTGTTATTCGAATATTTTATGACTGCGATATATTTTTGTCATAAAGTTCATTTCTGTTTCTACCAAATTTCATTGATTTTTCCAGTAAAATGCAGTATAGTGAAGAAAGTTTAAGAAGTTAGGAGATTGATTATGAGTCAGGCAAAAGTAGACCGTTATAAAGAAGAAAAAAAGAATCGTAAGAAAATTATGGCAAAGGAAAAGAGAATGCGTATCGCCGGTTATGTCGCTGGCTGCCTTGTCGCTGTTGGTATCATCGGCTGGGCCGGTTACTCCGGATACAGTGCTTATGAAGCAAGCAAACCTATGGAAACCATTTATGCAAACCTTGATTCCGTTACAGACTATATGAGTTCTTTAAATGCGGAATAAAAATTACTGGAACGAGGTACGAGTGAACAGTAACGATTAAAATAAATCAATAAAACAGATTAAAAATGGACCATTGACTTTACCAGATCAAAGTGCTATTTTGTTATTCAAACAGAGAACAAAATGCAACGAACAGAACAAGGTTATCTGAGCAACCTGTATCACAGAGAGCTGCCGGTTGGTGTAAGGCAGTATACAGCTTCAGGAACTATCCTCTGCGAGCAGTGCACTGAATTTTCATAGTAAGTGTCACCGGTATTCTACCGTTATTTAGAAGCTTATTGTTGTAGGCATCTGCCCACAAAGATAAGACAGAGAGGTCGTATTTTACGGCAAACAAAGTGGTAACGCGGAAGCTTAAGCCTTCGTCTTTGAGATATGAATATATCCGGAGATGAAGGCCTTTTTTCATGCCAGCAGACTGTGCGCAGGACGTGAATCCCATTGTTTCCACTTTGCACAATGTATTTTGTTCCCAAAAAAAATACATTTTCAGAAAGGAGCCGCCTTAAGGCGGAAAAAAGTTATGAATGGTTTAGTTATTGTTTTGATCGGTATCGTTGCACTTGGCGCTGGCTACCTCTTCTACGGACGCTGGCTTGCAAAGAAATGGGGAATCGACCCAAATGCAAAAACCCCCGCTTACACACATGAGGATGGCGAAGATTATGTTCCCTCCTCCAAATTTACCGTATTCTCACATCAGTTTTCTTCCATCGCAGGTGCAGGTCCTGTCACAGGTCCGATCCTTGCATCTGTTTTTGGATGGGTTCCGGTATTGCTCTGGCTCATCATCGGCGGACTTTTCTTCGGTGCTGTACAGGACTTCGGTGCTTTATATGCATCCGTAAAAAATGAAGGTAAATCCATGGGTATGATCATTGAGAAGTACATCGGTAAAACAGGCCGGAAACTTTTCATGTTATTCTGCTGGCTTTTTACGTTATTAGTGATCGCAGCATTTACAGATATGGTTGCCGGAACATTTGTTGGAACCGGAGTTGAAGGTATGACAGATGCAACCTCTTACGCCAATTCTGCTGCCGCTTCGATTTCCATGTTATTTATCGTTGTCGCTGTTATCTTCGGTGTGATCCAGAAGCACCTTGGAAGCAGGATGCACGAAGTGATAAAAGCAATCGTTGCAATTGTACTTTTAGTCGTTATGTTCATCATCGGTATGAAATTCCCAATCTGCACGACCAAAACTGCATGGATCTACATCGTAATGGCTTACCTGTTCTTAGCATCTGTTATGCCAATGTGGCTTTTAATGCAGCCTAGAGATTACATGACAACATTCATGTTACTCGGTATGATCATCGGTGCCGTTGTCGGTGTCATTGTTGCACATCCTTCCATGCAGTTAAATGCATTCAGCGGATTCAATGTAGGTGGAAGCAGTTTATTCCCTACTTTATTCGTAACGATCGCCTGCGGTGCTGTTTCCGGTTTCCACAGTCTGGTATCTTCCGGAACATCCTCCAAGACGATCAGCAGCGAAAAAGACATGCCTATGGTCGGTTATGGTGCCATGGTCGTAGAATCCTTACTCGGTATCGTCTCCTTAGTTGTTGTCGGCGCAGTCGCCGTAAACGGAACAAAACCGGATGGAACTCCATTCTCCATCTTCTCCTCCGGTGTCGCAGGATTCCTTGAAAAACTTGGTGTCCCTGTTACCGTTGCAACTGTATTTATGACCATGTGTGTATCTGCACTTGCACTGACATCCCTTGACTCTGTTGCAAGGATCGGACGTATGTCTTTTCAGGAATTGTTCTACGGAGATTCCACCGATCCTGCAGATATGACACCGGTACAGCGTGTACTGACAAATAAATATTTTGCAACTGTGATCACACTGTTTTTCGGATATTTGCTGACACTCGGCGGATACAGCAACGTTTGGCCGCTGTTTGGCTCTGCAAACCAGCTGCTTGCAGCACTTGTATTGATCGCCTTAGCGGTTTTCTTAAAAACAACCGGTCGTACCGGATGGACACTTTACATTCCAATGTTTGTTATGCTGGCAGTTACGTTCACTGCTCTGATTCAGAAAACAATTGCCCTTGTCAGCAACTTCATGAGCGGTAATGCAACACTTCTTGTAGACGGACTTCAATTTGTTGTTGCCGTACTTCTTATGGTACTTGGTGTTATGGTTGCATTCAGTTGTCTGAAAAAGCTCTTCGGCAGGAAAGCTGCGGCTTAACCGGAGTTTCACTAGCGTAGTGTCGCAGATTTTGTGGTGCTTTCTCAGGATGTGAAGGGCAGATATAAGCGTCCTCTCACAAGTCGTGATTTTATAGGTTTATGAAA
>ENA-OXEY01000051-OXEY01000051.1-human-gut-metagenome-genome-assembly--contig:-NODE-51-length-53075-cov-36.459374_pt1 | contig 53075 bp, 40 predicted proteins | sample MGYA00249365_ERZ652263 | MGnify/ENA primary metagenome ERZ652263 (study PRJEB26925, sample SAMN05826763) | human gut metagenome | biome: ENVO:2100002; feature: ENVO:00000062; material: ENVO:00002003...
GCGAGCTACACGACTGATGAAAGGTCAAAAAACGGCCAAAAAGAAAGGTGAAGATAGAATTTAGAAGAGAAAAATCTCCCAATCAAATCTTCGTCAGAAAAGTTTAGACGACTTCTACACCTCCAAACCGCTCAATGCACACTACGGTGCCACACTTACGCTGGAGAAACGGCAGTTGAAGTCGGCTTAAAAAAAGTTGTAAATTGCTTGCTATGCAGCAAGCCTTTGATTATTAAGTAGGTGTTCAAAAATTATTTTGGCTCTGTAACGAACCGTGTGGGTAATGGCTTTTATAAATACGAACTGCTATTTTTGATATACGCTTTCACTTGTTGGATTCGTACACATTTCGCTGCTTATTGTGCGCCTTGCAGTTTTAACAACTAACTTAATAAGAGCAAAAATCCATAGTTCGCCTTTATCTTCATTTCAAGCCGGAGCGAGCGTGTGGGGAACCTATTTGAGTGTTTTTTTGAAAGCGCTGATTATCAGTAATTCCGAGATTCTTGAAACTGTCTCGGAACTAATTTCAACAAGCTCGGAACTAATTCAAACTAGCTCGGAACTAATTTTAACTAGCTCGGAACTAATTCGGACAATCGCTGAGCTATTTTTGACAACAGCTCATCGCGTAGTTCAAACAACGGCAAGCAGATGGAAAATATAACTGATTATTTTAATATAAATTCACCTAGTGCGCAGCTTTCTGTTTAACATATATGGCGAAGGAAACTGTGAGGTTGTGAAAATTAGCCATACATAACGTTACAGAGTTATTTGTAGAATTCTACTGAAGTACTTTTACTTTGCATCAGTGTTCTTGTATTGCTTTTGCTGAGCGAACGGCACAACAATGCTAGTTCAAATGTAAAAATAATTATGAACACCTACTTAACTAATAATTTATTTACAACGAAATGGAACAAGTAAAGAAAACCCCGGAAAATGGCATGGCGTCTTTGCCCCTCGGACTTTGTGAACTTATGTCGGCCCGCATAGCGCATTTCAGCAAACAGGGCCGTCAAAAAACGGCAGACAACTATGCGTGTGCGCTAAGGCATTTTCAACTTTTCAAAAACGGAGAAGACGTGGCATTGGCCGATGTGTCGGTGAGCGAGATGAAGGATTTTCAGCAGTATCTTATAAGTAAAGGTTTGAAAATGAACACCGTGTCGCTTTACAACAGGGTACTTCGGGCAGCCTATCATTATGCCCTCGATGCCGAAATCATCAGTATGGACAAACGTCCCTTTCGCAAGTCGTTTACCGGTCGTGAAAAAACGCGTAAGCGAGCCGTTGAAAGCGACATCATCAAGCGTTTAACGAAGCTTCGGCTGTCAAGCAATTCGTGGTTATCCTTTTCGCGCGATTTATTTCTTTTCAGCATTTACATGCAGGGCATGCCGTTTGTCGACATGGCCCATCTCCGAAAGGAGCAAGTGAAGAATGGTTGGGTACTCTATCAGCGTCGCAAAACGAATCGTCAGTTGCGGGTAAAGATTCAGCCAGCAGCGCAGGCAATAATCGATCGTTACCACTCCGACACCTCATTAAGTCCGTATGTATTTCCCATTGTTTACGATCATTCGAATCAGAAAATTCGCGAATACATGAGTGCGCTTCGCGTTTACAACCGTCATCTTAGCCTTTTGTCTACTCAGCTTGGTTTAGACGAGCCCTTGAGTTCGTATGTAGCGCGTCATACCTGGGCTTCGTTAGCTCGCGAATGTGGTATGAGCGACACTGTGATTTGCGAAGCCATGGGTCACAGCCATGTCGGCATTACGAGCATCTATCTGGCCTCGCTGGATACAGGCGTTGTGGCCAAAGCCAATAAAAAGGTAATTGCTTTCCTCACTGGAAAGTGAGTGTTATAGATACTCGCATTTGAAAACCCCTAAATCTTTAGTTTAGCGGCAGTTCACGTAAGTAAGAATTAAAAATGTGAAAATATAATATGATTACTAACTTACGGAAAAACATGGTATAGCATTTGCTGAGTTTTGAGATATCAGTAAAAAACTGTATATTTGCGTTTCTCAACAGTTCCTCCTATAACAAATAGGAGGACACTAGGTGTTATAGTGTTTAATTGTTAGTGCAAAGTTATAAAGAATCAAAATAACAATATCAACAAAAGTGGGCCTATAAACTACAAAAGTGGTTTTCATCTAAAGTACCTAAAAAAACTTTTTTTGTAAGTTTCGATTGTCTGATAATGAAGAATATAGCATAAATAGGCAACTTAATTTTAGAACTTATCTTAAATCTGCAACCTACATCATATAACACAATGTGCTAAGATTCATGTATTTTTTCTTCAACAGTCTGCGATACTAGTTATTTATCTATAAAAAATGCTCGCATTCTGAACATAAAGTAAGAATACGAGCATTCTGTGCATAATGAAATCATGCGTTTTTTGTAAATTTCGACTGTTTACGTTTTTTGAATTCAGTTCGTAAATCAGTGGGCGATTTTCCAAATCTTTTTTTACAAAAAGTAGTCATATAGTTCACGGTAAATCGGTATTTATCGGCTAATTCTGTGATAGACATATTCGTCATCAGAATGTCACGAATTATTTTTTGTTCCTTTTTATGAATCAACCATTGACGGGCAGATACACCAAATGTTTCCTTGAATTTTTTTTTGAATGCCGTTGAAGACATGTTTAACTTATCAATCAACTCCTGAGAAGTTTCTACTTGTGGATAAGTTTTCAATACTAAATCCTTGAAATCAATATCACGCCCTAATATAGGTGCAAAAAGTCTGGCTAAATCTTCCTTACGGTAAAGCCCACGTAATTCAAGAAAGAACAACTCCTTTTTAAGAGATTGAAAGTGAATACAAAGCATACCTGAACACAGAATTATACGTGTTAATTCTAGTTCTTTGAACAGTAAGTCATGAACAGGAAGTAACGTAATGCCTTTGTCTTGTTTGACGGTAGACTTAAAATCCTGTAGTTGCTCAATGGAAAAGCGGTTGCACAATGACATATCTCTGTCGAAAGTACAACCTAATATGATTGTGTCAGAGATTGCTTTTCCATGAAAACTATCTCCTGCACAGACTAGAAAGAATTGCCTGCCTTGCACCCTTTTACACACAGCTCCTGCTGTAGATATATCAATTTCACCCGATAGAACAAATACAAGTGCATTATGTTCTACATCTTCTTTCATAATGTATTTGCCAGCTTTTATTTCAGCTGTTTCTATAATAGCTTGTTCGCCTGTTGTATAGTATGTGCAGGCTAAATGCTCATTGGCATATTCCAATTCATTAAGTAAATGCTTACGATTTTTCATAGTTTGATATGCTTTGAATTTAATAGTTCCAAATAAATAGCATCATTTTTAGGGTTGTTAAAATAGTGTTGAGTAATAGTATATATGGTATTTAACACCCAGTGTCCTCCTATTTGTTAGAAGATGTGTATCGCATGCTGCATCGTTATTTCACGACAGATAGGAATTTGTATTATTATTTGGTGTAATGAAAGTATTGAAAATTAATGCTTTATTCTATGTTGAAAAGGATTGAATTATATAGTTTATAGACTATAATTAATGCTTTAAAGTAGGGACTGATTGGTAAGAATTTATTGGATGAATGCTGAATATTTAATTCATACGATGAATAAAATCAATCAAGTAAGCGTGATATATAATAAAATAAGTTAGAACGAATGACAAGAATGAAACGGCTATCTCTCATTCTGTTCCTGTTATTGGCTTCATTCTCTTGCAGCCTTCAAGCACAGGATTTTGCTTTGAAAACAAACGGATTGTATTGGTTGACCACCACTCCGAATGTTGGTATGGAGTTTGCGCTGAGTCGGAAAGTAACCATGGATTTGTCGGCTGCTTATAACCCGTGGACGTTTAAGGATGATAAAAAAATGCGCTTTTGGCTTGCACAACCAGAGGTGAAATACTGGTTTTGCGAAAAGTTTGAGGGACATTTTATAGGTGTTCACCTTCATGGAGCTCAATATTTTGGCGGATTCAGCGACAAACGTTACGATGGATATTTGGCCGGAGGAGGTTTTACTTACGGTTATGATTGGATTCTTTCACCACATTGGAATCTTGAAGCGGCCATTGGCGTAGGTTATGCTCGGTTATGGTATAAAGAGAGTCCACGCATACCGTGTGTGAAGTGCTATGAAAATACGCACAAAAATTATTTCGGCCCTACGAAAGCTGCCATTTCACTGATTTACATCTTCTAAAAAGTGCCTCATGAAAAAAAACATACAATGTGTGACCCTGCTTTCTGTATCACTCGGCCTGTTGGCCGGATGTGCATCCAGACAGCAGGAGGGAAAAAACATAACCGTGACACCCACTCCATGCGTATTGGCTCCCGATAGTGCAAATCAGGTGCAAATGAATTTGCAGTTTCATGTGCCCGAAAAATACTTTTCGAAACGTAGTCGACTGGTTATTACACCGCAGTTGGTGGTTGAGGATACGGTAAGGGATGAATACCTGCCCTTGGTTGTGGATGCGCCCATTTATGGAAAGAAGAAAAAGCGCATGGAAAAACTCAATGGTTATGCCGACCCTTATGCTCAACGTGCGCAACAAACCGATAAAACCTCGCGTGCGCTGAATTTGCCCTATCATGAAACGCTACAGCTGCCCGAAGGGGTGGACAATGCACACATCGTTGCTGTAGTTTCAACCGATGGGTGCGGACAGTGTACGGGTATCGACACGCTGGAAGTGGCTGCTATCAGCAACCCTATCACGTTGATGCCCGAAGTCAAAGACCAATTGGAACTGAACTGGATTGAACCCGAATTTGTAATCCGCCCCAAGGTGATGCAGGGTAAAGGAGTGGCTAAATTGCAGTTTGCTATCAATAAACACGACATAAACCTGACGATGGGCAACAATCGCGCCGAATTGGAACGAATGGTCGAAACCATAGCTCCGGTGTTGAGCGATTCGCTGGCTACACTTAATTCGTTGACCATCAGCGGTATGGCTTCGGCCGACGGTTCGCTACCCTTCAACATTGCCCTGGCCGAACGTCGTGCCCAGTCGGCCCGCAAGTGGCTAATTGCGCAGCTAAAGGCCGACAGTCGGGTGAGCAAAATCATGCGCACAGGTTCGCGTCCTGAAGGATGGGGGCCGGTGCTTCAGGCCATGGTGGCCGACGGCAATGCCGACTCGGTGGCTGTGAAAAATATACTCGAAAAATATGCCGACGCCAACGACGATGTGCAGGAACGACATATTCGCCGTTTGCCGTGCTGGAAAGATATCAAAAACCGCTATTTGCAGAAAGACCGCAAGGTGGAATACGTTTACACCTATACTCTCAAGAGTTTTACAACCGATAGCGAACTGCTTGACATGTACGGCAAACGTCCCGATGCGTTCAACGAGGAAGAATTGTTGCGCGTAGCTACGCTGGCTGATACACACGACAAGAAAAAGCAGGTGTACGAAACCATTATGACCTACTTCCCGCAGTCGCAGGTGGCCGCCAATAATTTAGCAGTGCTCTACTTGCGCGAGGGAAATACCGACAAGGCGCGCGAGGTGCTGAACAGCCTGGCTCAGTTCTCGCCCGAGGCATTGAACACGTTGGCGGCAAGTTATGTGTACACGGCCGATTACGAGCGGGCTATCGAACTTCTGCAAAAGGTTGATTTGCCCGAGGCGCGTTACAACCTGGGCCTCCTCAAAGCTCAGCAGCGCAAATTGCACGAGGCATACGAACTGCTGAAACCCTTTGGCGACTTGAACAGTGCCATTACGGCATTGAGTGTGAATCGCAACGAAGAGGCCAAGCAGATATTGGGTAAACTCAATGACCATAGCCCCGTGGCCGAATACGCCCGTTCGCTGACACACGCCCGCTTGAAGGAAAATGCAGCGTTCTATCAGCATTTGGGCAAAGCCTGCACCGAAGCTTCACTGCGCAAACGTGCCGCTTCGGAACCCGACTTTTATCCATATCGTGACGAAGCGGCATTCCGTTCAATCCTTAACGAAAAGAAGGAGGACGCACAATGAAAAGAATAATGACCATTCAGATGCTTGCTACGCTGCTGGCCGTGACACCTTTTTCTTCGTGTGTTCGCGATGACATTGAAGCCTGTCCGCCTTTACAGGTAAACGTCACAGTGAAGGATAAAAACTACTTGAATGTTGACAAGGCTACGCTGAATATGGCAAATCTGAACGAAAAGTTGCCCGACGATTTAGCTTTCCGTGCCTACGTACCCACACTCTGCTATGTGCTGCGTGATGCGGCAACGGGCAAGGTGATGCACGAACAGACGGTGTTTGCGGTCGAGGGCGATGCGCTGCAAGTGCCTCTCACGTTTCCAGAAAGTCTGCCGCACGGCAAGTATGTGCTGACAGTGTGGGGCGGTTTGGACAACGCTGACCAACTTTCGGCCGACCGTTTGTCGCTCAACCTTCATGCGGAGCAAGCACCCGGTGTCGATGTGTTCGTGACGAACGATACTTTGGTCTATGATGCGTGGAACCACCTTTATTCCGTCGATATGGAGCGCACCAAGGGCAAACTCGTCATTCAGGCTACGAATCTGCCCAAGGGCATTACTGCCTCACATAAAAGCGTCGATGGGCTGTTTGGTAAGGTGAACAGTTCGTTTGGTTATGCCGATACGGTGTCGGTAAGTACGTCAAACATTTGGGACTCTCCTGCTGAAATTCTAACGAAAACAATATTGGCTCCCTCAGTTAAAAAAGATGCTTCGCTGCTTAGTCTCAACTTTGATGCACATAAAGATGGCAAAGACATTATGTTGACTCCTAAAGAAGTATCCATTACAATGGAACGCAACGAACTCACTTTGCTGCGTTATGCCTACGATGATGGAGGCGACTTTACCATTTATATGTTGGTAAATGATAATTGGGAGGTTGTTCACGGTTTGGATATAGATTAAGTAGGTATCACACAAGATAGTTAATAATTCTTTTAATTTATCACTACAATATTACATTATGAAAAAACAAAGTTTATTGGTTGCATCATGTCTGATGATGGGTGCGGCTGCAGCTTTCACTTCGTGTAGTAATGACGACGTGATTGTTAATTCTGATTTCGATCAAAGTATTGCTTCAGCTCAGGTGCTGACACTGCAAGTGGCAAGTGCTGGTGATGGCATGACCACGCGTGCCGGTCGTCCGTTGTTGAGTTCTGCTGCAGATCAAAAGATTGACCAAGTGGCTCTTTACTTTGTGCAAACAAGTGAGGGCGCTAATAAAGGCAAACTTGTTTTGAAAAAGTGGGTAAACTGGACAACTGCTGCTGACTATGCTGATGGTAAGCAGCTTGAAATTGCCTTGAAGAGTGAGAATAATCAGAAGTTGCCTGAAGGAACTTACGATGTATACGCTGTAGGTTACTCAGGAAAGAAAGCTGATGACACTAATTTCAACTTTACTCCGGGTGCGATGTTTAACGATAATGGCAATGAAGTAAAAGTTGAAGATTGGACGAATTTCCAAGCTATTCTGAAAAAAGAGACAGACTATGCCGAAGAAGTGTTTGCTGGTAAAACAACAGTTACCGTTGACGCTAATGGAGCTTTTGCATTGCAGGGTGGCAAGAAAAATAGTATCGTACTCCATCGTCAGGTAGCCGGTGCTACGGGTTACTTCAACAATATCCCCGTATCGGTTGATGGCAAGCCCTCGCGTTATGTTCGTTTGGTTGCTTCGGCTAAGAACAAAACCGTGCTGTTTGACAACTTCAATGGTGGATTTACTTCAAATCCTAATCATAATGAATTTAATAAACCTGGAGACGCTAATGAGGCTGGCTTCAAGTACATTGTAAATGGAACGGATGCTGTTCAGACTGCAAACGCCAAGTTTGCAAATGGTAGCTCAGCTTTTGTAGTGTACAAGATTGACTTGCAGGATTGGTTTGCGAAAGATCCTAACGAGGAAACTAACTACAAAGGTTATGACGTCAATGGTGATGGTTTCTTGGGAACTGATGACGTGAAGAAATATTTGGAAGATAATAAAATTACAGAGGTAAATTCACCTTCTCAGTATGAAGCAGTATGGAAAAACCCGAATGCAAAGGATGGTCAGTCTGTGTACAGAGGTACTGTTTTTGGTGCTGAATTTGTAATTCCTATTGCATACGTTGATGGTCAGAATACCTTGCAGTTGCAAGTAACCGATGAGGCCGGTAATGTATTGAAGTACTGGAACATCAATGTGAAGGAGGATCAACTTCATAAGCAGCAACCTGCTACTCAAGCTGCAGCAGAACAGAAGTTCGACTTTTCGAAGAGCATCTTCAACCTTTACAGAAACCACATGTACAGCGTGGGTATGAAGGCAAATAATCTTATACCTACTCCTGAAAATCCGAATCCGAAGCCAGATCCTAGCAAACCCGATCCTGTAATTCCTACTGAACCTGATAAGGATGAAAAGCCTGCTGACTTGTCTAAGGGTCAGGATCTAATCATCTATGTCAACAGCAACTGGGAAGTAATCCACGACATGGAAATTGACTAATGCTATAGGAAACTTCACAACCGTTTCTATATCTAATCATCCGTAGGGCAGCCGGAGCAAATGGGTTCCGGTTGCTTTCCGGATATTCTTCTTCGATATTTTCAGGTTCGAATGGAATGTCTGTATATTAAGAATCTTTTTACATACGCATCTTTTTCAAAGCCGCTTTCCTCGTTGTTAGCATGATGAAACAACGAGGAAAACGGCTCGTCTACGTTTTTTTATGTTCATAATATAACGACGAGTACCGACCACTGGAATGTTCGGAAGAACACAACGATTTACCAAGAAACAAAAACCACAAGATTAGATGAATAAAAATCATTTTCTGACAGTATGCCTGTTGTTGTTGGCTTGCCTGTTGGCCGGATGCCACGATGACATGGCTGAAACTACAACCGGCATACAGCCGGATGGTAGCATTGTGCTGACTATCAGTACGGAAAGTAAGCCCTATACACGTACGGTGCTGAAAGGTTCGTACCCCTTGCACCATGTTAGGCAGGTTTATGCAATTCTTTATAAAGGTAGCGGCAAAGATGCAACTTATGTGAGTCACCAAATCTTAACCAAGGTAGATGGTACGGAATGGAATCCGATGGAGGATGCTGATTATAACAAGCAGCCACAAAGCAAGGAGTTCAAAATAACTGTGCCTGTGAACTTAACTAATGGACAGTATACGCTGCTCTGCGTAGGATTGGACGATCAATCAGGATTAGTTTATGGACTAACGCTCAATAGTAACCAACATCCTGCATTTTGCGAAACTGGAAAAACTTTAGCCGATGCACAAGCTATTTTAGCTGAGGGACAGCAAACAAACGAGGCTGAACTCTTTGCGGGTTGGGAAACTTTCACTTATAACAAAAATACACCGAATCCTGTCAAGGTAGATATGCGCCGACGTGTAGCTGGTGTGTATGCCTATCTCAAAGATATTCCGTCACAAATTGATGGAGTAAAGGTGAAATATCTTCGTTTGTTCTTGAATAATAGCCCAACAAAACAAATAGCATTGGTACGAGATAATCGTTCTGTTGATGATGTTAATTGGAATGATTACGGAGACGGAGTGCAAACCGATGATAAATCAAAATTCTTGGCTACGATTGATATGGAGAGCATTGCTTCAGTCAACTCTGAAACAGGATTATATATGATTAGTCAGGATTACAGTAATAAAAATGGTTTACCTCCTTTTACTGTCATGCTGAGTGCTTATTTGTTGCCTCAAAACGAAAATGAAATTTGTGTGCAGGCATTACGAGAAAATGGTGCTCCAATCAAAGTGTTCAATGTAAAGTTGGATAATAATCCGAAAATAAAAATCCGTCCCAATCATCTGTATCACATCGGAGTTCTCGATGCTGAAAACAACCGTCCTGCAACACTTGCAGGCGATCATCTTGAACTGCAAGTTACAGAATGGAATACGGCGGACATTGCTACAGAATTTCCTTCTGTACCTTTGAATGCCACGATACAATTTGACAAGAATTATTATCAATACATCTACGACTGTATCAATACAACCGACTCCATCACTATTATCCCTTCGATATTGGGAAATGATTGGCAGGTGGACATCGTGGGTAAAGACAAACAGGGTAAAACGGTGCCTTGTAATTGGCTTTACTTTGTGACGAAAGACAAGGATGGTAAAGAAATCTATTCACAACAGCTCAAGTCCGTAAACATTCCTGGCGCAAGTCGCACTCCCTTTACCATAAAGATTCGCATGAACGATTTTGTGGAGAAAACGTACTATACGCATGGTAATGGTATTGTAATACATGAGGATAAAATTAAGAACGATACGCGCCGAGCCTGTATCATCGCTACCACCAATAAAACGGATATGCTTGACTCTATCAATATCCGACAATACAATGCCATTCCCGTGACACGTACCGATGGAACTCAAGTAGGCTTTAGTCGCTTTGATTTTGGTTCTGTACGCGATGCAAACGGTAAGGTCATTGCCGGTAAAAATGGTTTTCAAGGTATTTGGGGATATACGCGTACTCTATTTGCATCAATATATGAAAATGAAACGAATGATGCTATTCAAAAAGATGGAGAATTTTGTTACAATAATATTCATCGATGGGAAGGTGCTTGGGGAGATGAAACTACTCCGTTAGCGAGTCAGCCGGTCGTACGTTACTCAGCCTTTCCTGCATTCGAATTGTTGGAGATTAATGGTCAGAATTCGGTTGATGGCACAAATTGGTATCTACCCGCTCGCGATGAATTGTATAAATTTTTTAGTGATGTGGTTGTGCGTTTACCGGGTATAAAAATGGTAGAAACAGATGGTTTTTATTGGAGTGCAACAGCAGCCAGATATGCCAGCTATAAATCGTATTGTCAAAAGCTATTGCCCAATGGCACACTTTGGGACAATATGAAAGAAGGCATTGAATGGACAAGAATTTCTCGTGGTGAAAAAGGTTACGCTCGCCGTGCTCGCCACTACATAGAAAAGACGCAATAAATAAAAGGATTATGAAGCATATACATTATCTGATTATTATATCCCTGAGTCTGTTGGGACTATGGGCCTGCAGCGATGACTTTGCAGAGCAAAATGCAGGTGGCTGTATAGACGGAAAAGTCCGCATTGAGTTGACCCGTTCATCTGCTACGCAGGTCGTAAGCCGAGCAGAAAATCAGCCTGAGACCGTAGAGAATGTAGCGGTGTTTGTGTTTCGACAGGATGGAATGAAGAGCAATGGTTTTACGATGTCGTCCACCGAAAACATTAAATACATAGATGTTTATTTGAACGTAAAACAAAATGCCCAATCAAAGGAAAACGATGCCTCAATTTATGTGGTAGCCAACTATCCTAATCCAGATGCCTTGATTAATGAGGTAAACACATTGGCCGACCTGAAGAAACGCGAGTTGACGATTGAAACAGCCGAAGGTGCTTATCCTGGTAAGTACGTGATGACCGGATTTGTTACTGTCGACGAATTGAAGCAACAGCCAAAAAGACATATCACCATCAGCAGACTGGCAGCTCACTTGACTTTTAATATTTCCGTCAACACGAGTCCGAATCCCACCGACAGTGACGGAACACCACAGGATTTGGTAGGTGATGGGGGTGAATTTAAACTCTCGGCTGTTTATCTTTGTCAGGTTCCTAAAGGTAGCTACTTATACGAACGGACAGAGGGCAATGAAATAGATGAAGTCGGCAATATTTTGAATTCAAAGAATAACGACTGGGCGTATAAAGCGAATGCTGAAGAAATGCGCAAGAATTACTTCTCGCCCATCCGCCTTGCAGTTCGAGAGGAAGCCGATGGTAGCATAAGGGCAGAATACGACATGTTCGAAAATCGCCGAGGCAGAATCAATGAAAACTTGACAGATGCTGAGGGTAACTTAGTGGAATGCTGGCCCGAACTCATTGCTCTGAAAGAACATGACTTGTACACCTCATTCAAGCAGATGTACAAACGTACACGGGCCATGGATTATCCTGAACACATCGGAAAAATTTCGATTAAGCACAATACGAAAAATGAGGCACTTGAAGCTCTGACGGAAGTAAAAGAAGCACAGTTCTATAATGCTACCTATCTGCGAATCGATGGTATTTATAAGGAAGCAAATGGTCGTTCGTTCGAAACTTCGTACTATGTTTATCTCGGTAGTGACAACCACAAGGATTACAATGTAAAACGTAACTATTGGTACACGCACAACATCGTAATCCGTTCGTACGACAGCTACGACCACCGAGTGTATGGAAACGGTTTGGATAAACTAACAATACAAGCTCCTGACGATGAACTCGATGCTCATTATAATGTAGTAAAGGTGTTGATGTATGCCATTGAGGATTGGTCGGTAACGGTTGAAAATCCCGATGAAACTCCCTGGCTTGAAGTGTCGCATTCTTCCATTTATAAGCCTAGAGTATTGGGTAAGGAACCAGATGGCAAAGAGGCGGCTTTCACCATTTCGGGCGCTGCCGGTTTGAATTACTTTTACATCCATACCGATGAGTATGTGCCCAACATTACTCGTGAAGAAGAAAATATACATCAAAAGCCACGAATGGGTAAGGTTGTATGTCGCTCGGGTAACGATGTTACGAAAATAAATGTGAAACAGTTGCCCGCTCAGTTGGTAATGCTTGATATCGGTTACGACATCCTTGCAGGGAAGCACGTCAGCTATCCATTCTTTATAGAAAAAAAACTGGAGCAGAAATATATGCCCTGGGGATTCTATCATTATTGGAGCTGGATAACTGACTTGCGCATTACGCAAGGTGCCTGGGACGGGCTTGGCAATACGAAGATACTTCATCATGTAGGATTGATTGGCGACTACAATGAGATACTCCACGATAAAGTTGATCCCGCCTATCCAAAAGGTTTGCCTTATGATCATGCCATCGGTTACATCACCATGAAGAATCGCGACTGTAATGGAAACGGTAAGATTGATGAAGATGAAATTAAATGGTACTGGCCGGCAACGAAGGAACTGAAAGCTATTTACGATGCTAAGAGGAATGGATGGGTTGATTTTGAAGGAAAGAATGAAGTGTTTCACGCATCAACGCCTTCCTCGGCCGACCCCGTGGGTATAACTCCGGGATTTTCATACAACGTGAAAATGAGCAACGGCAAAAGCTACATCGAACGGCGTGATCGCAAGTATAACGTTATATCTTGTCGACGATTAGATGCAGACAAACCCTCTGCGGGTATAGGCAACGGTAGCGTGACGACCGACCCGAATTGGAGCGAAGGCGATGAAGTGATTATTCCGCGTGGAAAATAAAGATTGTCTCTTAACAATAGGAGAAAACATCTGAAGTTTTTTCGCAATAGCTTTTCCAAACTTCGTGAAATTTTAAAGTTGATTGAAAGAAGGTGCGTTATGTTCTCGTATTCAAAACAAGAGTGATACGCACTTTCTTCGATAAATAAAAGATTTTTTTAAATGACTCCAAATCTATTTAAAAAATACAGTTACATAGGTTGTCTATTGGCATTGAATGGGTCGTTTTCGGCTTGTTCTACAGACGACATGCTTTCCGAACAGCGTTCTACGACTCTTACATTTCATGTGCAGACACGTGCCACAGCCGAGGCACCCATAGTTCCTGATGAATTGAAGCAACACACCCACCTTTATGTGGCTGAACGCTTGCCAGCACACAAAGAGGATTTGCACTGTGCGCCCGAACGTCGCTATGTACTTACAGGTGGAAAGTATTCGCTGACAGACCTTAATGCCCAATGGTATAAGTTTGTTTTCGTTTGTGTGCCAAAATGGGAGGAAAGTGGAGGCAGCACTTTGTTAACGGAGGAAAATCCCATTGAACTAACATGCGACTTTAACAAATTGTTGATTGATTATACCCCCGTATTGCTCTATCAAAAGAGTACTCCGAATATTTCTGCAACGCAGGATTTAAACGTGTATCGTAAAGTGTTGAATCGCTGGATTGATACGAGTATTGACCCCATTGATCCGAACACTCCGAATGATCCGACACCGCCGAACAATACAGAAAATGTGGTGATGCAGCGTGTGACTGGCGAATTGGTCATTGACATGGGCATTCCTGCTGATCAATTTCCTGTGCCATTGAAAAGCATCGTGCTTTCTCTGAAAAATCCGAACATGCGTTTGTATGTGCGTGATGGGGTAGAAGGCGAAGTGTTTGTCGACAAGGGGAACGGTGGTGACATTGTTTATGAACTTAACTTTGCCGACCTTACTCCGGAGGAGTTTACACAAGCTATGGAAAAACGTCAGAAGATGCACTTCTGTCTTTTACCAGAGGCACTCGAAGGAACTCTGACAGTAAACTTCAAGCTGAAAGTGCCGGGCATAGGCAATGCACTCGTTATGGATATAGGCAAGGCTGAGGGCAAGCACCACGTAGAAGTGCGTAAAAACCAAGTCACCTCTGTGCTTTATAACGGTATGGAAAAAAACGAGTTTGAGGTGCGTTATGCCGGTTTCAATGATGATGCCTTCATCGGAGTGGAAGAGGATAAATGGAATGACTACCCAACTCAAAAGTAGAAACCCCTAAGAATCAAAGACAATGAATCATACGATATGCAGCATCAATAAATGGCCGCTGTTGGCCGGACTATTTCTGTGTGCAGCCTGTTCTGAAAGCACGGATTTGGAGGGCGTAAGTGGTAGCCTTGATAATCAGGCTAAACTAGTGGTAGTGGATTACGCGGTGGGTGAACCTGAATTACGCAGTGTAAGCCATGAACCCTTACCTGCCAATCAGCGCATCAGCTCACTTACGTATTTGCTCTATGATGCCGAGGGAAGTTTAGTAAAACAGCGCGAAATACCCGACATCAACACAACGACTGTTTGGCCTTTGAAGCGAACTACAATGACATGGGCACAGCGCGAGGCTTTGCGCGATACGCTGAAGTGTGGTGACAAATACACTTCGGTGTTTGTAGCCAATGCCAATCCTAAACTCTTTGCTAACGAAGAGGTGTTACATCTCACGAAATTAGTGGATGCGAAACCCATTCCAGTCAAATTGAGCGAGGTATTTCTTAGCTTACCGAAAAATACGGCTTTCCATGATGGCAATATGTTCTACTTGGATGTGAACAACATAGAACTCGACACGCTGGTTGACCGCGAGCATCCACTTAATTGTCCGGTTATGCTCGAACGCATCGTAAGTCGCACAGACTTCTTTTCGGACGATTTTCCGGCATGGAATTCTGAATTTGCACAAGGAAAAATCCGAGAGTTTGCAGATAAAGTGTATGGAGAGTATTTTCCTGTTGAACTTTCTGATAATCCCTTCCATGTGAATGACATGCTAAAGAATTTTACGCTGGATTTTTATAATTATACCTATCCGAATACATTGATTCCTGGCGAAGAAACAATCTATGCAGCTTGGTTAGCAGACTTTGCTAGAAATGTCAATTCTTTAGAATGTAAAGATGCTATCAATAACGCTATCCAAACTGCAGATATTGCAGCTATAAAAAATATTTTTTACGATGCTATCAGAAAAAACGAGTCCTTGGAAAAACTTTGGCAGCCTTGGACTGGACTCACAGCAAAAGTGGCTTATTCAAAATGTGCCGACCTTTTTTTTATAGATGGACTCAAGTCGGGTGTAAACGCTGAGGGAAACTTGAAACAATCGCCTATGCTCGACATGATAATGCTTGATAGTAAAGTTCCAGGAGCTAAAAAACAGCATACTTTTACGCTCATTGGATTTGGCGAAAATGCTAACACTGTTTCAAAAAGTGAACAAAACATCATGCAAGAAGTGCAGCTTTATTCTAAAGATAATAATGCAGCACTAGTTGCAACCTTACCTTTGCCCGATGCCTTTCGCTCCTTTTCCGCACAAGGAAAAAATGGCCGAGTTCAGTTAGTTTATTGTCCTATTAAGGCTCTAGTTGTCAACAAGACGGAAGCTAATAATGTTTCAGGAGTCACTTACAACTTACCTCCCATTAATTTGAAAAAAATGTTGCCGTCTTCACTTTTTGATTCCCCACTTTATATGAAGAGACTTCAGGAGTTCTTTGAATCGGACAAAGGCAAAAAATATGGCACGGATATGCAAAATTTCATCCTTCAAATCACTCTCCCCGACCTATCGCAGTCTAAAGCTTTGAAGGTAGAATCAGGGTGGACGCAGAAGCAATAATGATTTAAACGCGAATAAGCATGAAGAAAATCAACTATATATATTGTACATTGGCACTGTGTGGGCTGGTTTCGGCTGTAAGCAGTTGTCGGTCGGACGAAGCGTTGAGTGACGACGAAGGAGTTATGCAGGTTCCTGTTTCCTTTATGGTGCAATCCACCGGCTTAAAAGGAACCCTTCCTGGTTATTCAGGAAAGAGTGCGAATCCGCAGGAGACAAATCCCAGAGACCTCTATACCGATCGCGTGCAGGTAAACGTGTACAAACGCGACAAAAACAAAACCTACACTAACGACGAAGATGGCTTTGTGTTCGACCGTAAGGTAACGTTGAAGTGCGTGCCTGTGGGCGATGGAAACCGATACAGAAAAGCTACCGGCGTCATCGATTTTAAAAGCGATTTTGAATACCGCACCACAGCTTTGGCTTATTCAGAAGAAAAAAAAGAAACAAGCTTGTATAGTTTTACTTCAGGTTTAACAAACTTTACTGATGCAGGAGTTTCATTGATTCAAGAACCGCACTTCACTGCGCCCGAACTATTTTTCGGAATCGCACGCTACGGTGCTACTCCAGATAACAAAGACGGAGGAAAAGTGGTATTTGTCACGAACCAAAACGACAAGGAAAAAATATTCGGTATTCTCTATCGCTGTGTATCCGGTATCGAACTGACACTGACTGATGTGCCGACTGATGTAACAGGACTGACACTTTATACGGGTAAACTGCACACAAAATGTAAGGCCACAAACTATGATGATTTCTTGAAACCCGGAGGGCTGATGCAGGTCAATCCGATAGAAACTGGAACCTTTGTGCTTGCAGAATGGAACCGACCAACGAATGAAGTCGGAATTACAACTGCCAAACTGATGGATATTAACTTGCTGCCCGTTGATCAAGCTCCGCTTTACATCAAGATTACGATGAATGATAATAGTCAGTCAATAGTACACCTTCGTTTAAAGCGCAAAGGTACGCTCGGACAAGCTAACGGCAGTTATCCTGAAGAAGGTAGTGGAACGGGTATAGTTCCCGACCCAGATGTAAGGCCTGACGACCCAATTATTTCGAACGGCGATATGAACTTTAAACGCAATAATTATTATAGAATTGAAGGAAATTACGGTCAGCTTACTACTGCTGAAATTCCTTTGATTGTAACGATAAATCCTTTCTGGGATGGTGACTACGAAATGGATTTGGATAAGGATAATCAACAATAGAAGTAGTATGAGAACAAAATACAGAGTTTCAGCAATGGCTGCATGGTGTGTGTCGCTGCTGTTTATGCTGACAGGATGTTTGGACGATGACTTATCATGGGGTTCGGACACAGACGACAAGTTGCTGATGAACACCAACGTTACGCCCATAACTTCAGCATTGGTGAAAGAAGTAGATGGAACCTGGCGTGCTACGAAGTGTGTGCCCTTGGTGGGCGAAGGACGCATTGTCGACAATTTTGCTGACGGACTAATCAAGGCTGCGGGTGTTACAGGCGGCAGGTTTACTCCTATGCTCGACACCGACTTAACCAACGTGGCTGAATTTGGTGGTTCGCTGGTTGCAGCAGATGCTATTGAAGGTCAAATTGTGTCGGTACGCGATTTGAACCGTACCTATTCCGGAGGACAAGTTGCAGGTTTTGTTTACAGAATGGCCGACCCGAGTTTGTTGACTTTAGATGTGCTCAAAGTTTTTCAACTTCAAACCTTCCTCAATGGCAATCCTCAAGAAATACGCAAGGCCGGAGATGATGGTGGCTTGTTAGGACTGAACTTGTTGAACATAGCCAGTAACAACAAGAATCAAGGTGTCACTGTTTCGGCTTACTTCGATAAACCCTTTGATGAAATCAAACTATTGGTTGGAGGTGTAAATGCAAAGGTGCTTGAGAGTTTTAGAATGTACTACGCTTTTGTCGGTGAAAACGAAACTAAATATTGTACCAAGGGAAGTCGTTACTTCCCGGATTCTAAGGTTCACTATGGTACAGGTTGGACCAGTTTCGCTAAGTTCGATGCAGAAGATGTGGTCGATGCAAACTTGGAAAATGGTGCCGGAATGGCTGTTATCAAAGCTGGAAAAATAACTATTGATATGGGAAAGGAAATTCCCGTAGGTTCAGAAGTAGGCTTTGTCATGACCGGCGGAAGCTTGTTGGAACTGGGCATTGGTTCTACCACCAAACTGACCACTTACGATCAAAACGACAACGAGGTGGAAGAAGTGGCCATAGCTAAGGTGCTTGGGCTTTCGGCCATCGGTGGAGGTAAAAATGCCATCAGTATGGTAACTACAAAACCCTGTCGACAAGTGCGACTCAATATAACCGGACTTACTATCGACTTAGGTGGAAGTTCCATTAAGTATGCTTACGTTAAAGACCCCGCGGAGGTAGATGCTTCCAGTTATTTTTCGCTTCATGATGTAACCATTACGGGTAATTCTTATTTGCTGTCTGCTCCTAAAAACGGAAAAACCATTTGGGTAGTTCAGAAATTCCCCGAAGGAGCCAGACCATCGGTTACGGGAAACAAAGTAATTGGTATGACTGTTGATGGAAATTACGTTATCAGTGGTACCTATATCAATGAAGAGGGATACAGCGTAACAGACCAGATGGTGATTACTCGTGACACGCATTTGGGCGAAGGTTGTAGCCAAATTATTGGCTCTGAATTTGAAGCTGAAGCATGTGCGCCTTTAGGTAGCAGTGGAGGGGGGCTTATTATTTTTGATAAGTTTCAAAATCCCGAAAATTTAGCCGACGATGATTGGTTTACATACGCTAAATATGCAAGCGGATTGAGCTTGGCAAAAGGCGAAGGCATTGTTGCAATTCAAACGCAGAAGCCTGTCAATCCCGAGAAAAAGAAAATTAAAACAGGCTTTGTAATGCAAACTTCTAACCAGTTATTGGGTTTGGATTTGTTGAATTTCTTTTTGATTCGCTTGTACAATGATGGCGTAAAGGTTGCAGAACAAGCTGTTGACAACAGCAATGTGGCTGATGTGGGTCTTTTAGGAAGCCAAGAAAACAAAATTCGTGTGGGCTTTACTACTGACAAGACTTTCGACCGCATCGAACTGTGGTCTGCCGGCGTTTTGAATTTAAAAGTCAGCGAATATCGTCTTTATGGCGCTTACTATGAAGACGCTGTTGCAAATTGTGTCAGTGCCAATCCTGCTACAGCCTGTATTGAACTGCTGACACCAACCTCACATGGTGCCAAAATTGACTATGAAAAAACCACGCTGGCCGGAGGTGCTACCGTGGGTATTTCTTACAACAATTTAGGAAACCTCCTCGACAATGATTTAGAATCAGGTGCTTACATCTCAAATATTGCTGAGGTTGGGGTTGCCAAACAGTTCGCCATTAAATTCGATGAAATCAACGATCCAAACAAAGGCACCCAAATTGGTTTTATACTCAAAAATCCTTCGGGTATTTTGGATGTAAACTTGTTAGATGGAACCGTTATCGAACTCTATCATCAAGGTGTACTGGTAGGTAAGTCCGGTATCGGAGATCTCTTGAACCTTCAGTTGATAGGTTATACTGGGCGCACTTTTGTTGAAACCACCTCTCAAACTACGGCTTTTGATGAGATTGTTATCACCATTGGTAAAGGTTTAGGCTTAATTGGTGGAGGAATAGAATTGACCGGTGCATACATTCGTCGAGATTCCGATCAAGATGGTATTCCCGACTGTGCTGAAGACGAAGAGGCTGCTACCGTCCCGAGTATTTTGGATGTTTCGCCTTTGTCACAACATATCTGCTTGCGAAGTAATCCGCCTATTGTTCTCAATGTTAAAGGAGGAAATAAACAAGCTGATTACAAATTGGTTTTCAATGACTACTATACGGGAAGTACATTTGTCAAAATATGCCCGTTGATAGATGGTAAATTTATCATTCAAACTCAGGATGTCAAGCCTGGTAATTACTACGTGGCTATTCACGATCTAAATGACAAAATTGAGTTCAACGGCATCAATGTAATGGTTCACCCGGAACAAACTACGTGGAAGGCAGAATCGAAGTCAACCGATTGGGACGATTGGGCTAATTGGACAGATGGTGTGCCTTGGACATGTACCGACGTGGTGATACCGGGAAATTGCAAAAATTATCCTGTATTGATTGATAAAAATGAGCATGAAGGTTATCATTGTCGTTATATCCATTTCTGCTCAGGTGGTGAAGTCGTGAATACGCATAAACTCGAATACAGTAAATCATGGGTAGAATTTTCGCTAACCGGTGGACGCTACTATATGCTTTCAGCCCCCTTAAAGTCGATGGTAACGGGCGATATGTTTATCCCCAATACATTGAATGGTAACCATGGCAACCATCAGGAAAATGACTATTTTAAGGAATTGAGCATGGGTACTTGCATCGAAAGTCGCTTTACTCCCATTGTTTACCAGCGTTTGTGGAGCTGCAATGCTAACGGACAAACCATTGAGGGTACGGTGAATCTGAAGCCCGATGCCACGTTGTGGACCCGTCCCTTCAACGACCTGACCCAAGTATATACACCGGGTATGGGCTTTTCGATGAAGGCGGGTGAAAATCCGGTACGGTACACCTTCCGTTTTCCTAAGGAACACACCATATATCACTATGTGTACAATAACGGAAGCACAGCCGGACAAGCTACCAGCGAAATTGACCGATCGCAGACGGGACGATTCATTTATGAAAATGCAAGTAATTCCGTGACTTGGCCCTATAGCGTTATTGCAAAGAATCAACAACAGGGCAATACATTCATTGTGGGTAACCCTTTCATGGCGCACATTGACCTGAAGCAGTTTATGTCAGAAAACCAAGGCAAGATTACTTCGGTAAAAGTGTACGATGGAAATAGCAACAATACATTTATATTGGCTGACGGACAGTTAATGGGTACGAATGAAGGTTTGGCTTATTTGGCTCCTATGCAATCGTTCTTTGTAACTACGGCTAAAAACCAAAGTCAGGTGCAAGTGAATTTTACTGAAAAAATGCTGGTGCAGCAACCTAGTGTAGGCCTTTATTCCAACCAGAGTATGGTATCTGACATTCGAAATGTACACCGCTCTGCAGCAAATATCTCGGCCGATAGGTTGCGTATTACGGCATATAGCAGGGCACATTCGGCTTCGTGCTTGCTGACAATCAATCAGCATGCTACCGATACTTACCATGTAGGCGAGGATTCACCTATTTTGATTGACAACGAAGTGCCACCCGTTATTGCCGTATTTACTGAAGCAGACGGACGTGCTTTGGATATTCAGCAATTCAGCAATCGAAAGGTAATACCTTTAGGTTTTAGCTTGAAATCGAAGGCTGAAACGGTTATAACTATCAACTACTCGAACAACAGTGAGTGGAAAAATTGGGAACTAGTTGACAAATATACCGGACGCCGATATGCTATTAAAAATCAGGAAACAATTATAGATTTGGGTTCTATTGGTACACATGTTGGACGCTTTTGTTTGGTAAAGCGTTAATGTTTTGCTACTAAATTATAGTTGAAAAACGTATTTTTACTTACAAATAAAACAGCGACGAAGCATATTCATGTTTCGTCGTTGTTTTTTATTGCTGTTTTTAGCAAAATCCTTTTCCCTTCTTCTCTTTGAGCCCCCAAAGAGGAGGGCTAAATACTTTATGCATCGTAGTGGGTAAAATCCGATGTTTTTTTTGCTTTGTTCTTGCATTTTTGCTCGCTTTCCTATACCTTTGTTCTTGCCAAATTAGGTTGGGGCAGAGTAATGGCCTTGTTACTTAAAGGGTTGACAGGGGGGCGACCTTTCATTGGCGAAAGAAACAATTAAAGTAGATTTGTTATGAAAAAAATCATGTTGATGATGTTGGCGGCTGTATTTGCCGTGGCTGCAAGCGCACAAACTAAAAAACAATATTATTGCGAGGTAAAGGCGGTGGATAATGGACTGAATGATGCGCAGAATGTGGTGATCGACTTTGGTAATAAACCCGTTTATCAGGCTTGGAAAAAACTGACTGTCATTCACGTGCTGGTGGATGATAATGGTAAATGGATTGGGTTTAACAGCATGGTGGATGCTGCTAACTTCCTGGCTGATAAAGGCTGGAAACTGACGCAAACGTATAGCTCGGTGCATGAATCGAAAACTATTCTGCATTGGGTGTTTTGCAAAGAAGCAGATAGCCCGGAAGAGGCTATCAAGGGGATTATGACACGAAGGGAGTATAAAAAACTGATGAAAAATAAGGAGACTGCTCATTAGCTGCGAGATACCTATCGGCATACGTTGCACTTTGGTTGATGAACCGTTATCAGCAGGTCTTGAATTTGAATTATACAAAAACAGCAATAAACAAAAAACAGCGACGAATCGTAACGTATGAATATGATTCGGGTATACGTTGCACTTTGGTTGATGAACCGTTATTAGCAGGTCTTGAATTTGAATTATACAAAAACAGCAATAAACATAAAAACAGCGACGAACCATAACGTATGAATATGGTTCGTCGCTGTTTTTATGGCTATTTGGGGCAGTGGCCTTAATGATGCTTGCCGGCACATTCCGGACAATAGCCCACCAGCACATAGTTGGCAGAGGTGAGTTCGAAACCTTTAGGAAGGGGGACGCTGGGGACGGGGAGTCCACGCAAACAAAAGGTTTTGCCGCAGCGTTGACAGCGGAAGTGCGTGTGTAAGTCGTCAAGACCGCAGTGCTCGTCCTCGCCACAGTGGCATTGGGGCGGACAGAGTGCATACTTTAATTGTCCGCTACCGTCCTCAATGCCATGAATCAGATGGTGAGAGAGAAAAAGCGTAAGGGTGCGGAATATGCTGGATTTGTCGACCGTACCGAGTCGTGCTTCCAAGTCGGTGAGTGAAAGGGCACACTCTGCCTTTTGCAAGGCATCCAACACTAACAGGCGTACGGCTGTCGGTTTGATGTTGCGTTGTTCTAATATTGTGTTATCCATGTGGGTGAACTTTTTATACAGAAGTAAGTACGGGCGAGTTTGCTGAATGAGCATACGCAGTAGGCATACGCAACATTCCAATAAAAAATGAAATGCGCGGAATGAATCAACTGCGTTTCCGAATGAAATAGGTGTTGGCCACACACCACAGTGCCACGCCCGTATCTGCCAGTACCGCCGCCCAAAGTCCGGTGAGGCCAAGGGCACCTGTAAGAATGACTGCTAATTTGACACCTAAGGCTAAGGTGATGTTTAACTTAACAATGCGGCGGGTGGTGCGGCTAATGGCAATGGCGTGAACCACGCCCATGGGGTCGGCATTCTGTACGACGACGTCGGCCGTTTCAATGGCCGCATCCGTGCCGCCACCCATGGCAAATGCCACGTCGCCCGTGGCCAGTACGGGCGCATCGTTGATGCCGTCGCCCACAAAGGCCACACCGCCTTGCGGAAAGCGTTGTTTCAGTTTGCACAGCTCTTCGGCTTTATCGGCAGGGAGCAGATTGCCGGCCGATTCGTCCATGTGGAGCTGGCGTGCCATGGCAGCAGTGGTTTCGCTGCTGTCGCCCGAGAGCAGGGTGGTGATGCGAATGCCCATTTGCTTGAGCAAACGGATGGTTTCGGCTGCAGTGGGGCGCGGTTGGTCGGCAAGGCGCAGGGTGGCAGTGTAGGTGCCGTCGATGGCACACAGCACAGCTGTGGTACCCACGGTTGATACGGTTGAGGCTGTCTGTGCAATGCCTTGCTGCTGTAACCATTCGGCTTTGCCCACACAGATGCGATGGCCGTTTACCTCGCCACAGAGTCCGCCGCCGGGTGTTTCGCTCACGTTGTCGGCCTGCGGCAGCGCATCCTTTCCGGCAGCACTAACCAGGGCTTTGGCCAGCGGGTGCGTGCTGAATCGTTCGATGGCAGCCACCATGCGCAGCAATTCGGAGTCGGAAAGCGTGTGTGGTGCGTTGGCATTCCGTTCGATGGCTGTGAGTGCAAACTGGCCCGTGGTGAGTGTGCCCGTTTTGTCGAAGGCCACTGCTTGCAAGCGGCTTACGGCATCGAGGTAGTTACCGCCCTTGAACAGCAGGCCGAAGCGCGATGCTACGCCAATGCCACGATAGTAGCTGAGGGGAACGCTGACTACCAGGGCGCACGGACACGATACAACCAGGAATACCAGGGCGCGGTAAGTCCATACGCTCCATGCCTGACCCGCTAACAGGGGCGGTAGCACAGCCATGAGTAATGCCAGCAGGGTGACGGCGGGAGTGTAGATGCGTGCAAAGCGGCGGATAAAGGTTTCGGCTGGCGACTTGCGGGCTGCTGCTTCGTCGACCATGCGGAGTATGCGCTGAAGGGCGTTGTCGGCAAATGGGCGCAGGGTGCGGAGTTGCACGGCGCGTCCCACGGCAATCATGCCGGCCGAAATTTCCTGCCCTTTGGTAAATGAGCGCGGCAGGGGTTCGCCCGTGAGTGCAGCCGTGTCGAATTCAGCTGTATCGTTCATCAGTTCACCGTCGAGGGGTACTCTTTCGCCGGGCAGCACCTCGATGACTGATTGGGTGGCGATGAGTTCAGGGTTAGTTCGTTGCCGGGTTCCGTCGGGCTGAATCAGTGTGGCCGCTTCGGGGCGCATACTGACGAGGGCGCGAATGTCGGCACGTGCGCGCTTAACGGCGCGTTCCTGAAAAAACTCGCCGACGGCATAGAACAACATAACACCCACGGCTTCGGGGTATTCGCCAATGGCAAAGGCCCCGATTGAAGCCAGCAGCATCAGCGTAAATTCATTGGCCCAGGCCCCGTGGCGCATTTCGCTCCAGGCGGACCGCATGACGGGCAGGCTTACCGGCAAATAGGCTAAAACGAAAAGTAGCAAGGACAGCCGGTTGTCCGTTCGGACAATCAGACCTGCAACGAGCAACAGGGCCGAAACAATCATGGGCAGGCAGGCACGCCATAGCGGCCCTTCGGCATGGCTGTGTGCGTGATGGCAGCAACAACCGCAGCCACCATCTGCTGCGTGGTCGTGTGCGTGATGGTGTGCATGGCTGTGTTCGTGGTCATGGTCGTGTCCATGATTATGTGCGTGGTCGTGGTTGTGATGATGCGTGTGCGCTGGGTGAGATGAGTGGTTCATAACTTTTAAATGGCTATGTCTGTATGTGTAGTTTTAAATTTACGAGCAAAGTTACGAACTTCATTGCGCAACCCGGTTGCAAAAGCAGGTTCGGGCCTGTAGCCGTTTAGGGCTTTTTGACTGCTGATTCGGGTAGCAGGTGCAGCGGCGTTTGACTGAACGATTCACCGAAAATGGCCCGTCGTTTTTTGCAGAAATCGATCCATTCGTCCGGCGTGTTGGGGTGTATGTTTTCGCCTATGCGGTCGAGCGTTTCGAGCAGTGACACCACCGTGATGCGGTGAATGTCGGAGGCCGGAACGTATTTGATGCCCGTGTTTTTTCCATCGTCTGAGATGGCCATGATGACACCGGCGCGTGTGAGTTCGCTAAGCAATTCGGTGACGATGCGCAGATGCAGTTTTTCGATATCGGCCAGTTCGGCAGCAGTCTGTGGGGTTTCGGCGCGTGCAAAGCGTCGGCAAATGGTGGTGACCAGGCGTATGCTGAGGCAGTCGTGGTCGAGGCGCGAAAGGCGCACATCGTCGTGCCCGTAGTAAAAGCTGTGTATGTTTTGGTCCACGTAGCACAGCGTGCCGCCAAACAGAACCAGCATCCAGGCTATTTGGCAGAGCAGCATGAACAGGGGAAGTGCGGCAAACGAACCATAAATGGCATTGTACGAGGTGAGCCACATTTGCGAATGTACATAACCTATTTGCAGTAACTGAAAGAGTATGCCGGTGGGGATGCCAGCCTTGAGTGCGCTCGACAGTTTGACGTGGGTGTTGGGCATAAAGGCAAACAGTCCTGAAAAAAACAGACACACAATGAGGTAGGGCAGCAGCTGCACCAGGAAAAGAGCCACAGGACGCAGCAGGAGCACATCGGGCACATACTGGCTGGCAGCAGAATAGATGAAAATGGTCAGACCGCTGCTCACAACAATAAATATGGGCAGCAGAAAAAATATGGCGGTGTAGTCGGTGAGCATTCTGAATATTGAACGCGGGCGGTCTACTTGCCAAATGACGTTGAAGGCCGTTTCGATGGAGTCGGTGAGGCTGATGAGTGTCCAAAGCAGCATGATGAAGCCGAAGCCTAAGAAAATTCCGCCTTGGGTGTGGTTCAGATACGATTGAACAAAGCCCACCAAGGTGTCGATAAATTCGGGTTTGGCCACGATGTTGCTTCGAATCCATTGTTCGGTAAATTCAACGAGGCCGAAACCTTTGGCTATGGCAAAAACTATGGCGAGAATGGGCACCACCGAAAGCAGCGAGGAATAGGTCAGTGCTGAGGCACGGAAACTCAATTCTTCGCGGAAAAATATGCGGGTTGTCAGATACAGACGTTTAACGATGCCGGCCAATGCACTCCGCCCGGCGCGGGTTCCGCTTTCCCACATGTCGTGAGTTACAAAACGGAAGGCCCAACGGTACCAAACGCGAAATTTCTGGATTATTTTCATAACGTAAAAACAGTTTTTGGATGGATGCATGCAAGCGCGTGGGTAAACCGATGCCCCGGTGAGCCATACACCCTGCTTACTGCAAATTAAAGCAATAATGCCGTAAAAAAGGAAGTTTGGACAACAAAAACAGCCTTTTGGTTGATTTTTTAGTCGAATTTAGCCATTTGTATTGGTTGAATCGGCTGGAATTGCCAAATTTGCGCCGCATTGGGTTCTATTTTCATCCATGCCTATTCATTACACATATCTATATATAATAGTTGTAATCATGACGAAGTATTCATTTCTTTCGGCAATCGCAGCTTGCGGTTTTTTGCTGACGAGTTGCGGAACGAGCAGCAATGTGTTGCAAAATGTAGGTCAAGCTTTGGCCGGCGGTATGAACCAAAACGGTAACACCGTGGTTGAAAATAATCAGCAGCAGGGTTTCGACACGGAGTCGCTGTTAGGCAATTTGCTGGGCAATCTGCTGGGTTCGGGTACCACGCTGACTGAAAAAAGTTTGTTGGGCACCTGGAACTACACAAGTTCCGACTGTGTGTTCGAAAGCGAAAACCTGTTGGCACAAGCCGGTGGTGCAGTGGCTTCGAAAAAGCTCGAAGAACAGCTCAATACGCATTTGGCAAAAATCGGTGTGAAGCAAGGCGCTTGCTCGTTTACCTTCAACGAAGATAAAACCTATACAGCCATTATCGGCGGACGCACCATTACGGGTAATTATACGCTCGACGTGAAAAATAAAACCTTGAAGATGACTTACCTGGCCGGATTGGGTAGCATGACGCCTAAGGTGGTGGTGAAGAACGGTAAACTCAGTTTGCTGTTTGAAAGCGACAAACTGCTGGGCATCGTGAAAAAAGTGGCAGCTATCGGCAACAGCACGACGTTGAAAGCCATGAGCGCATTGCTGAGCAACTACGAAGGCATGTACATCGGCATTCAGCTCGAAAAATAAGCGTACAACAAATTAGTCGCATATTTCACATGGCGGCAGGAATCATCCCTCCTCGTTCGGAGAGATTGTTCCTGCCGCCTTTTACTGTGCAGTTTCACCAGTCAGTCTGCGCCAAATGTTAATAAGGTAATCCGCTCTGCGTGTAAAACTTCTTAAAATATGTCCTCCTCTATTCCCTCCGTTTTCCCCTGTTAAAACAGCGAACCAGCCCATCCTTCAAATTTATTCAGCGATTGTTGAAATTAGTTCCGAGTTTGTTGAAATTAGTTCCGAGCTTGTTTGAATTAGTTCCGAGCCAGTTATAACAACCTTGGAATTATTGATAATCAGCACTTTCGTAAAAACAATAAATCCGGTTCGCCGTACGCAGCATTCGCACTCAATGGCATGTAGCAGTGGAGGCATTTGTTTTACCTTTATTAAGGTATTTGTTAATCCAACTTCCACACAATGCTGCCAAGAAGTTTACTTGATTTTACCGAAAAAATCATGAACAGCAGGCACGCCATCGAACGAAATGCGCAAAATCCCAAAATTTAGGTATTTCCGAGAAGCCCAAGAGTGTCTACTTTTGCCGATGCAAACCATTCAAAATATTTACATGATGCATAAAATCGGAATTTTTTATGGTTCCAGCACCGGAACCTGCGAAGGACTGGCTGCACAACTGGCCGGCGAATTAGGAGTAGCAGACAATGACGTGCATAGCGCCAATAAACTGACTGAAGAACTGGTCAACACCTACGATGTGCTGGTTCTGGGCACCTCGACCTGGGGCAGCGGAGACGTGCAGGACGATTGGTATGATGCCATGGATGTGCTGAAAGGAATGGATTTACACGGCAAATGCGTGGCCCTGTTTGGCTGCGGCGACTCCGAGTCGTTTTGCGAAACCTTTTGCGACGGAATCGGTTTTCTTTATGAAAGTCTGAAGGATACAGGATGCACCTTCATTGGCAACAGCGTTAGCACCGACGACTACACGTTCGAAAGTTCAGCCGCTGTAGTCGATGGTTGCTTTGTGGGCCTTGCGCTCGACGAAGTGAACGAAAGCGACAAAACTGCCGCCCGCCTCAGTGCCTGGGCCGCAGAACTGAAGAAAAACTGTTGATGTTTCCTTGCTTTACGCTTTAGCTTTATGACTCAGATTTCATGCTCCAACATTCTCCCGGCAGACCTGAAGGTTTTTTTGAATCACGTGTACGAGTATAAGAAAGGTGTGCGCCGCATGGTGCTCTATACGGTGAACCGAAAGTACGAAGCCTTTGCCACATCGCGCCTGAGGAGCCAGCATATTGATTTTTTAATACAGCCTGCTTCAGACACGAGTGTTAACCTCTACTTTGGACGCCCTGAGTGCATACGGGCCATCCGTTTCCTGGCGGACCGTCCGCTCAACCTGCTTTCGCCCGAAGAAGACTTTATTTTGGGAGCGATGCTGGGGTATGACATCTGTGCACAGTGCGAACGGTACTGCAAACGCAAAAACAAATCCTGCTGAAAAATAACATCCGTACGCGCAACTTTGGGGTATGCGCACAAGTGATGCAGCCCCCAAAAAAGGCGACAGAAACAATCACTCCCTGTTCGGAGAGGTTGCTCCTGTCGCCTTTTTAAAATTTTAAGCTGCGTGTGAATCAAGTCGTACACCTCGCCAATGTAGAATGTACTGATGCAGCCCTCGTAGTCTTCGGCCGTTATCCCTTTGTATTCAGCCCGTTTGTGGCTGGGCGAAAGGGTTACACCCGGCTGTTGACATAAGTTGTCGAAGTTGCCATTCAAACTGAAAAACTTGCTGCCCACCTTTACTTTAACCAGTTTTGAGTAAATGGTGATGCCCCGGATAATGCCCCCGTTGACTTTCAGTTGCAGCGATTCGTTGCCTTGTTTCAGGTTGACAAGGTCGTCGGTAATCGGCACAATCTGGCTGTAAAGCCCATTGACCCGTTTGGGCAAATCGGCCAACCGCATACCTATTTTTACCGGGCCGATGCCCTCCTTCGTCATGAGCCAGCCGTTAGCCGGTTTGGCCGTGGAAACCGAAGTTTGTTTGGCAACATTTTTCGCCGTTCCGGCAGATTGGGCATAGGCCGTTGAGGCACTCAAAACCGACATGACCAGCAGCACGATGCCGCCCAGCATACCCGTAAACATGGTAGTTCGTTTCATAGTCAAAAAAAAGAATTAGTGTAAATCTGCGCTGCCCAAAGTAAGCAAGTAGCACTTCCGTGGCGAACTTCGCGATACCCTCAATCCGTATAGCTTTCCCTTGTTCACCTTGTATTCCTTGCACCGGGTCAAATCCAGATTGGCAAAGTCAATCCTACCGTCAAACCACTTGGGATGACCACGTTTTCCTGTTTTCTTTTCCAATGTCGGATAGTACAGGATTGCGTCATTCCGAAAGCGGCTGATGACATGGAAATCGTTCTCACACATAGGCGTTACGAAAGTTTCCTTGGAAAAGAATGCGTCTGCAACCACCGTTCTGGATATGCTCTGTAGCTTGTCTTTTCTACTGATAAGATAGCAGCTGTACCAGTCAACGAGGTTCTTGTCCATATTATCCAAGGTCTTGCAATCCGGTGTCTGAATGGAACCTAAAGTCATGCATTCATGGTTGTCGATGTCAATGACACCGATGCCCATGATTTCCAGTCCACGCTTGTACTCTCCTGCACAACCAGACCAAAAGTAACCTATCCAAGGTGTCTTCTTGCCTGATTGGGGGATATAGGAAGGATCGATGGCGATGGCTTTTCTTTTGCCTGTGAGATGCTTGCTGATGATAGAGCCGTTGAACGCAAACCAGTCGAAAGTTTCATGCTCAAAAAGGTTACGATAAGTCTGTTCTGAGAAACAGCCATATCTGCCCAATTGAAGGAAATTTTTACGATCTGGGATGGCCATGAATAATTTCATGGTGTCCATGAACGTTTTTCAAAAGGTTTGTGTATATTTGCTAGCTGATTTGAGAGCCGACAGGCACTCGGATTGGTATTGCATAAGGAGTGTTTCTTTAGTCATAATCAGAAGAGTTCAGAGACTTCTAATTTACTAAGAAATAACGAATTATGCAATACATTTCAACTTTATTATCAGTAGGTTAGCTCTCTTTTTTCAGCACATTTCTTCATGCTTAACCATTCGTTTTGACAACATTTCAATGACCTTTTTAGTGTTTCCGAACCGACTTCTACCGGTTCTATTGTTTAACTTTTAATTTTTCGGTAAAAATTTACCGAAGTATTGATAAATATTCGACTTAATTAATACCTATAAAATCACTTAACCTTCTAATCTTCGCTCTAAAAGTATTTGTACCTTCTTTTAAGTGTTTTTGACTTCCTAAGTGAGTGACATTTTTGGAATCAAAATGTAAAACGATATAATATGGAGAATGTGATGGAGTAAATCCATATTTTTCCAATGTTTCTTTTGTCCATATTTGGAATGTCCCTTTGTTCTTCAACCTAAAAAGTTGGCAATCTTCACCATTCGTATGCAATAGTACGTATTGCACTCTTTCAAAACCAGGAGTAACACAAAGCGATCCTTTTGAATCTCCTGCACGCAAATAGCAAATACCTGTATCTATCATTTTCTTTCGCAAATCCAGATTAACATGATTTACCATGACCGTGACTTCTTCTGGGTTTTCTGACATTTTGCTTAGAATCTTATCTGCCTTGACAGGATCTAATATCTCTATTTTTCTTCTTATCCCATAATCAAGGTAGTCCTTGTTCATGTCTATACCAATGAATCTTCTGCCCATTAGGTTTGCTGCAATTCCTGTTGTACAGCTACCAGCAAAGGGGTCAAGTATAGTGAATCCTTCTTTTGTACACGTTTGAATAATTCGATATAGGAGTCTTAATGGTTTCTGAGTAGGATGTTTTCCACATGATCTTTCCCAAAAACCAGGACGAGCAAATTTCCACACATCTGGCATTTCTACTCCGCCATTTAATTGTTTCAACAAATCATAATTGAAACAATGAGTCACGTTGTCATTTTTTCTTGCCCATACTATATACTCAGCAGAAAAATTCAATCTGCCACCATATGGAGTTGGTGGTGGATCTAATTTTTGCCATACAACTATGTTAAGGATTTTAAAACCTGACTCTATTAAACATTGTTCTACTGAGTAAATATTGTGATAAGTACCACACACCCATATAGTCCCGTTTTCTTTAAGAAGGTTTCTGCATCTTGTTAACCAAGTTTTGTTAAAAGCATTTATTTCCTTCCAAGGAAGGACACGATCCCATTCTCCTTTATCACGAATTTTCTGTTTTCCAAACGCTGTAGTCTTTTTCTGGTTGGACAAGAAATAAGGCGGGTCGGCAAATATCATGTCAACCTGTTCTGTCAATGAATCCATGACAGAATTACATTCGCCCTCATATAACATAAAGTTATCGTTATCATTGAAATATGGAGTCATACAATCCATGATATGCGTATTAATTTTTATTAAAGTCCCGTTATATTTAGTATCGATTATTTACGATGCATTCTATAGTCTGTTGATAACGCTCTATTCAGACTGTACCTTTGCATCCTAAAGAATGCCATTCTAACGTATTCATTCTAATTTTTTAACATGACAGAAGAAGACAAACAAATCGTTTCTCGTTTTGCCACGCAAATGAGAACCCACAGAGAAGCAAAGGGCATATCACAAGAGAAGCTTGCCGAATTTGCGAACCTACATAGAACATATATTGGTTCTATTGAAAGAGCAGAAAAGATACCTTCTTTGATAACCATTGTTAAAATATCGAAAGCATTAAACATAAATATTTCAGAATTAATCACTTATTAGCATGGGAAGTTTTGACAACAGATTCCGCAGGAAATGGCAGGACTATGGTGGCTCCAAAGCAACTGTAGCAGAACATTCTTTTATCGAAGTATTTTCAGAGTTGTTCAAGGACACAGAGTATGAAGTTGTAAGTCAGCCTACAGATTTCAAGAATCTGTACGTTGATGTCGAGCTTTCAGAAGAAGAACTCGCAGCTATATACACTCCTGATGAACCAATTACCAAGCATGGCATTCAGCCAGATGGTGCTATTCGTAACACAAGAACTGGCAAAACCATTTATGTCGAGATTAAAAGACAGGATGGTTGGGTCGAGGGTAAGCCACGTTCCGCAGGTAGAGGTAACGCACATGAAAGACTATGCAAATACTTTACACCAGGTTTGTTGAATAAACTCAGAACCACAGGAAAGATCTCTGCACCTAACCTTCCATTCTGGATTGTATTCCAAGGAGATATAACAAGAGATCCATGTAGAGTTAGAGAAATCACCTATTGGTTCAATGATTTCAAATCTAACTACTTCTTCTGGAGAAACACCAAGAAAGCAGAAGATTTGATTGATCATTTTGAAACTTATATCGCACCATTACTTGAAGACTAAGCATTGAAAAACGCCACTCTTGGAATTTACCCAAGGGTGGCGATATTTTTAACGCTCAGTTTGTTCGGAATTGTCGTTTTCCTTATACACAGGGCGTACGTCAAGTCCCCAAACTGTCCATCCCTCTGGCTTGTGTCTTGCAAACAACTCGATTTTCCTTTGGGAAGGGAACATCTTTTCTATATTATGAAGAACTTCGATTGGCTTGACGCTATGCTCTGTTCTTGGCACTCTTACTAATTGTTGTACATTCCTTGCTCCACGTGGCTGCGGAATACGTCCTTTCTTGAAAATAAGACACAACTCGCAATTTGATAAGGTATATTGTCCTGGGTTATGATTACATTTATCCCATACAAAGCCTACAGTCTTATATTCAAATCCCCAAGCCTGTCCTAATTCAATACCCTGTGCAAGATGCGGGTTGGTCACCCACATAAACAACAAGCAATCGTCTGCACAGATTTCTTGTATTGGAATTTTTTTTAGTTCCTTGGTCTTAACTGTTGGATATTTGAAATTGGCAGCACTTATAAAAATATCCCTTTTCCAGTCTTTATTCTCGGACTTGATTGATGATTTGTCAAACTGCATCTTTCCACCATAATCCCATGGCGGATCACAATATACTATATCAAATTTACCTTCTGGTAGCTCAGGATAAAACTCTGGCAGATTATTTACCACAGTTCTTTCCTTTTGCTGTGGCGCGTATATAGTATAGCCAGAGATTTCCTTGCCTTCTGCCTTGCTTTCTTTTAAAGCAGGATCATTTTCAAATAAATCTTCCATTGTTATTGTCGATATATTTAATCGTTTTTATTACTCACCAATAATTGAGACACCTCTATGTTAAGCAAATTTGCGATGTCATTTAATGTCTGAAGGTCAGGTTGAATAGTATTGCTACACCACTTGCTTATGGTGCATGTAGATTTGCCAAGTTCTTTGGCAAGCCACCTACCTGTTTTACCATGTTCAACCAAGACAACTTTAAGTCGATTTAAATTAGCCATTTCTTCTAATTGATTTAATCTATGTGCAAATGTATATAAATTCCGTGAAACATTCAAATTTTTCATATACTTTATTATTGATGCATTAAAAAATATTCTAAATTGGTCACATTGCGATTCTGATGTGACATTTGTCTCCATTTACACTTCTTTCGTTCTTTCCCTTTTGTCAGGTTAAATACCCTTACCTTTACATGAATGTAAAGGGAGAATCATGCCGTTTTAGAGGGTCATTTTCTGTCATATTTTTCCTATGTGCAACATGGTTCACACACCCGTTTTACATGAAAAACCGTAGTTAATAAATATAAATTCACCGTTAAAAATATTACATAAATTTCCGCCAAAATCACGATTTTTGACCATTCTGAAGGATTCTGTACAAATGAATTTAACTGTCTCCATTCTAGCTAACTACTGTTGGAACACTTTGGGAACATTTCATTTGTTCCAATTTTCTAAATCGCTTAATGTCAGCGCAATAAACACCCTATAAAATTCATACAATAGTTCGTTAAAAATTCGCCACTCCTAAGCGGCTCTGGCAGTAAATAAAATGAGTTTTTTGAAAAGTTTGTCAATAACTTGCGGGTCAGGGTTAATCCCAAACACGCAAATAAATCGTTCAAGCATATAAGTATTGTGTATGAAAGACTTGCAGGAGGATATGGAATAGGTTATTCCGAGCCTCTTACATGCCGCTTTGGCCAAGTTGATAGCTGCGAGCGATGCATTGAAGTGAAAATCCAATTTTCTGAAGTCGGTAGACTGGCAGTTGGTTATTCCTGCATGCTGCTTGCCATCTCTAAAGCAAAATTCCAACTGGAACCAGGTTCTGTAATAATCCAGCACCTCGCGTCCATTCATGGAATCGTCTGTAGAGAAATAAAGTTGCCACTTGTCTGTTCTCCCGTCCATCGGATACCAGATGGCTAAGGAAACATATTTTTTGAGATCTTTTGCATAAATGACAGATTTACCAAATTATTTTGCAGGAGAATATTGCGGAAAATCAGAAACTACTGAAATCCATAATGTCGATGCTGACAAATCAACTTCGCTTCGTCGATTCGCACTTTCGCGGCAAAAGTAAACCGAACTCTTTCGAAAATTTTTTACAACATCTATAAAATTTCCTCGGCAGCAGTGTCTGTTTGGCCCGTTGTTTGCTACATATTGCTATATAAAAAACAAAAAGTGGCACACAAAGGCCAGTCGGAATAGCCGGAAAGGCAAAAATGGCTGAAAAATGGTGATTTTTGGAAATGAAACGAAACTTCATGCCGAAAGAGCCAATTAAAGTTGTAACTTTGTGCGCAGAAAACTAAACGGCTTCAGCCATCGAACACACTTTGCAAACAAAGCCGGCAGGTGAATGGCCGTTTTTACCCTATGAGTATGAAGCAATACATATCTTATATCATAGTATGGGTGCTGGCCTTGGGCATGAGTGGCAAAATGGCTGCACAAACACCGGCAGACACAGCCGGAACGGTTCAAAACGTGGCACCTACCGAACAGGATTCGGTGGACATCAGTCTGATAACCTGCTCGCCCGGTACGGAACTCTACCAGCTTTACGGACATACCGCTCTGCGCGTTCGCGAAGTGCGACAGGGACGCCGCAGCGACTGGGTGTTTAATTACGGCACCTTCTCGTTTAAGCAAAAGAACTTTATGTGGCGCTTTATGCTCGGCGAAACCGATTACGAACTGAGTGTGCTGCCTTACGGCTACTTCTACGAAGAATATGTGCGCGAAGGACGAGCCATCTATGAGCAGCGTCTGAACCTGACGCCAGCCGAGGAAAAGGCTCTGGTTGATGCTCTGACGCAGAATCTGCAACCGGAAAATGCCGTTTACCGTTACAATTTCTTCTACGATAACTGCACTACACGCGCCTTGCGCATTGTTGCACAGCATGTGAATGGCAAGGTAAAGTGGCCCCAAGGCGAAACGAACAAGAGCTTACGCGATATTGTGCACGAATATGCTCAAAACGACCCCTGGGTTTGTTTCGGGCAGGATTTGGTGCTCGGTGTCGAGGCCGATCGGTCGGCCGATATTCATGCGCAAATGTTTGCTCCGCTTTATGCACAGCGTTATGTGACGGAAGCACGCATCGTCGGTGCCGACGGTAAGGAACGCTTTATGGCCGCTCCGTCGCTGACCCTGCTCCCCGCAGTGCCCATGCCAAGCGAAACCACCGCGTTTACCCCGTTGGTCGTATTTTCGCTGCTGCTGACATTGGTCGTAGCACTCACCATTTACGAATGGATTAAAAAGAAGTATGTGTGGCAAATCGACGCATTGCTTCAGTTTGTGCAAGGCCTTGTGGGTTGTCTCGTGGCATTCCTGTTCTTCTTCTCGGCTCATCCCGCCGTTGGCAGTAATTGCTTGCTGGCACTTTTTAATCCGTTGCCTCTGCTTTTTCTGCCCTGGTTCATGAAGTATGCCACTAATCACCGCCGCTTCGCAGGTCAGTATGTGCAAGGTCTCATGTTGGCGGTAGCCCTGCTGCTCGGTCTTTGCGGTTTGCAGCATTATCCCGCCGAGGTGTATCTGATTATCGCCGCCTTGACCGTGCGCGTAGTGGCACATTTCAAATTTGTCAAACCATAACCGCTTCAGAAAAAAAGTAACACCGTCTTTTCAGATGGTATCAAGTAATAACGTGCAATGAATCCTTTATCACATCGTTCACTGCAACACACAACTGCCTCGCGGCTGCCCCTGCTGCTGTCGCTGCTGACGGCCATGACCGTACTTTCGGTGTCCGAAGCCAAAGCAACAGCTCATAAAAACGGCATTCCGCGCGTGGTGGTAAACATATTGGTCGATCAACTGCGAACCGACTATATGCACGCCTTCATGCCCCTTTATGGGAATGAGGGCTTTGCGCGTTTGCTGAATGAAGGTCGCGTCTATACGCAGGCTGAATATCCCCATTACCGCCCCGATTTGGCTTCGGCCGCAGCCACTTTTGTTTGCGGAACGACGCCCTATAATCATGGCATCGTGGGCCGACAGTGGATGAACCGCGAAACGCTCCGCCCGGTGTTCTGTGTGGACGATAGTCACTATGCCGGCTTGCAAACTTTAGATGCTTCGGCACCCAGCTATCTGGGCGTGTCGACTTTGAGCGACGAACTCAAAGTGGCCACTACGGGAAAAGCCTTGGTGTATGGCTTGGCACCTTACCGCGAAGCCGCCATCCTGACCGCCGGACATGCAGCCGATGGCGCTTTCTGGATTGACGACCGCACGGGACAGTGGTGCTCAACCTCTTACTATGCTCCGACTTTGCCCGCTTGGGTAACGGTGCTCAACGATGAAGGACTTGACGACCGCATCGGACAGATTACCTGGAACCCTACGAATAACCTGGTAGGCAGTTTCTCATACTTCCTTTCAGGCGGCGTACACAAACCCTTCTCGCATAAATTCAAGGGCGAGAGCCGTTTTGCTTCGTTCAAAACCAGTGGCTTGGTCAATGAGGAAGTGTTGCGTGCAGCCAATCAGTGCTTGAATGCCACGATGATTGGTGCCGACGATGTGACCGACTATCTGGCAGTAACCTTTTATGCCGGCAACTTTGAACACCGCTCGGTGGTCGATGCCCATATCGAGCAGCAGGACACTTACGTGCGGCTTGATCAGGCACTTGCCGGACTCATCAAAAGCGTTGAACGCAAAGTAGGCCCCGGTAACGCACTCTTTGTGTTGACTTCGACGGGCTATGCCGACGAAAATAAAACCGACCTTTCAAAGTACCGCATCCCCACAGGCACTTTCGATGTGGAACGTGCGGCAGCTTTGCTCAATATGTACCTCGTGGCCATTTACGGTCAGGGACAATTTGTTGAAACAACTTTCGGCACGCAGGTTTATTTGAACCACAAGTTGATTGAACAGCGACAAATAAGTCTTGCCGAAATGCTGGAACGTTCGCAGGACTTTCTGCTGCAACTTGCGGGAGTGAAGGATGTTTACACCTCGACACGCTTGCTGCAAGGAGCGTGGACACCCGGTATCAGCCGCATTCGTGGCGGTTACAATCCGCGCTATTCGGGCGACATCTTAATAGAAGTTGCTCCCGGCTGGCACTATGTGAACCAAACTCAGGGCGACGACCAGCTGGCCCGCGAATCGTATATTCCATTCCCCATTATATTCTTCGGACAGGGAGTGATAGCCGAAAAACTCCGCACCCCCGTCTCTGTTGACTGTATAGCCCCCACCATTTCGAAGGCTATACGCATACGCGCTCCGAATGCTTGCGGCGTGGCCCCCTTGTTCTAAGGTCGGGCTTCCCTAACTTCAGCATTTTCAACCGGGCTGCTTTTGCAGTCGCGTAAATCAAAAGTCAACAAATTCCGGGTTGCCCGACCGTTAGCCGTTTTACATTAAATTAAACTTATCCACGGCAATGCCATGCACTGCGAACCGCTCGCGGCATCACAGCGTGTGACCCGACAATTCAGAAACAAACAAAACAATGGATATCAATAAAATTCTCAGCAAACTTTTCGGTAACAAGTCAACCCGCGATATGAAACTCATTCAGCCGTGGGTGGAAAAGGTGAAGGCCGCTTATCCCGCCATTCAGCAGCTCGATAACGACGGCTTGCGTGCCAAAACGAAAGAACTGCAACACAACATTCAAAGTTCGGCCGACGACTTGAAAGCCAAAATCGATGAACTCAAGGCTAAAATCGACGCTACGCCCATCGAGGACCGTGCCGTGATTTTTAACCAAATCGACAAACTCGAGGAACAGGTGCTCGACCGCATGGAAGAAGCACTTACCGCTGCTTTGCCCGACGCCTTTGCCATCGTGAAAGATACGGCTCGCCGTTTCTCAGAGAATGATACCATCGAGGTAACTGCCACCGACTTCGACCGCGAACTCGCTGCCATGCACGACTTCGTACGCATCGAAGGCGATAAGGCTATTTATCAGAACCACTGGCTTGCCGGCGGTAACGACTTGAAGTGGAACATGGTACACTACGATGTTCAGCTCTTCGGCGGTGTCGTTCTGACGCAGGGTAAGATTGCAGAAATGGCAACGGGTGAAGGTAAAACCCTTGTGGCAACCTTGCCTGTATTCCTTAACGCATTGACGGGTAACGGTGTACACGTGGTAACGGTTAACGACTATCTGGCCAAGCGTGACTCTGAATGGATGGGTCCGCTCTATATGTTCCACGGACTTTCGGTAGACTGTATCGATAAGCACCAGCCTAACTCTGAATCGCGCCGTCGCGCTTATCAGGCCGACATCACCTTTGGTACGAACAACGAATTCGGTTTCGACTACCTGCGCGACAACATGGCCATGAGCCCCAAGGACCTTGTGCAGCGTCGCCACAACTATGCTATCGTCGATGAGGTCGACTCCGTGTTGATTGACGATGCCCGTACGCCGCTCATCATTTCAGGTCCTGTGCCCAAGGGCGATGACCAGCTTTTCGAACAGTATCAGCCCCTCGTTGAACGTTTGGTTGAAGTGCAGCGCAAACTCGCTACGCAGTATCTTGCCGAAGCCAAGCAAATGATTGCTTCGGGCGACAAGAAAAAGGAAGAAGAAGGTTTCCTTCAGCTTTACCGCAGCCACAAGGCGTTGCCCAAGAACAATCCGCTCATTAAGTTCCTCTCTGAAAACGGTGTTAAGGCCGGTATGCTCAAGACCGAGGAAATTTATATGGAAAATAACAACCGCCGAATGCCCGAAGCGGTTGAACCCCTTTACTTCGTGGTTGACGAAAAAATGCACAGTGTCGACCTTACCGATAAGGGTAACAAATGGTTGGCCGACCAGATGCAGGACGATCAGCTCTTCGTACTCCCCGACATCACGGCCGAACTCTCTGAACTCGAAGCCAACAAGTCGCTTAGCGACGAGGAACGCGTGGCACGCAAGGATGCCCTTTTGCAGGACTATGCCATCAAGTCAGAGCGTGTACACACCATTCTGCAGCTTCTCAAGGCCTACACCATGTTCCGCAACAACGAGGAATATGTGGTGATGGACGGACAGGTAAAAATCGTCGACGAACAGACCGGACGTATCATGGAAGGTCGTCGTTGGAGCGATGGTTTGCACCAGGCTGTTGAAGCCAAGGAACACGTAAAGGTGGAAGCCGCTACGCAGACCTTTGCCACCATTACGCTGCAGAACTACTTCCGTATGTACCACAAACTCTCGGGTATGACCGGTACCGCAAGTACCGAAGCCGGTGAGTTCTGGAATATTTATAAACTCGACGTGGTGGAAATTCCTACCAACCGTCGCGTGCAGCGTGTCGACATGAACGACCGCGTGTACAAAACCAAGCGCGAGAAGTACAAGGCTGTTATCGAAGAAATTGAAAAGATGCGTTTTGCCGGCCGCCCTGTGCTCGTAGGTACTACCAGCGTCGATGTCAGTGAGTTGCTCAGCCGTATGCTCGACCTCCGTCACATCGGTCACCAGGTGCTCAATGCCAAACTTCACCAGAAGGAAGCTGACATCGTGGCCCTTGCCGGTCAGAGCAATAAGGGAACGGTTTACCTTGCTTCAGACGGCACGCCCTTCACCACCAAGGCCGAAGCTACGCAGTACATGAAGCAGAACAGCCTCAATGGCGATGTAACTACCGAAGAACGTCTGCTCGGTGCCGTAACCATTGCAACGAACATGGCCGGTCGTGGTACCGACATCAAACTCTCTGACACCGTGAAGGAAGCAGGTGGTTTGGCCATCATCGGTACCGAACGTCACGAAAGCCGCCGCGTTGACCGTCAGCTCCGTGGTCGTGCCGGTCGTCAGGGTGACCCCGGTTCGTCTGTATTCTTTGTTTCGCTCGAAGACAACCTTATGCGTCTGTTTGCTTCGGAACGCATTGCTCGCGTCATGGACAAACTCGGCTTTAAGGAAGGCGAAATGATTGAAGCCAAGATGATTAACAACAGCATCGAACGTGCACAGCGTAAGGTCGAAGAAAACAACTTCGGTATCCGTAAGCGTTTGCTCGAATACGATGATGTGATGAACAAGCAGCGTACCGTTATCTACGAAAAGCGCCGTCATGCTTTGATGGGCGAACGTGTAGGTATGGACATTGCCAATATGTTGTGGGACCGCGTAATCAACATTATCGATAAGAACGATTACGAAGGATGCCGTGATGGATTCATCGAAATTTTTGCCATCGAAGTTCCGTTTACTGAAGCTGAGTTCGAAGGTATGAAGCGCGACGACCTTTACGAAAAGGCATTCCAGGCTGTTGTCGAGGCTTTCCGTCGCAAAACCGACCGCCTTGCTGAAGTGGCTATGCCCGTTATCAAGCAGGTGTACGAAAATCAGGGACAGATGTACGAAAATATCCTTGTGCCCATCACCGACGGCAAACTGGTTTACAACATTCGCACCAACCTTGAAAAGGCTTACACCTCTGAGTCGAAGGAAGTGGTTAACGACTTTGAAAAGGCCATCCTGCTTCACAACATCGACGATGCATGGAAAGAAAACCTCCGCGAACTCGATGAACTCAAGAAGTCTGTTCAGAACGCTTCGTACGAACAAAAAGACCCGCTTCTCGTATTTAAACTCGAAAGCGTACAGTTGTTCGACAAGATGGTGAATCGCATCAACAACGAAACGGTATCGACCCTTATGCGCGGACAGATTCCCGTACAGGCTCCGCAGAACGTACAGGAAGCAGCTCCCGCTCAAGAGGAAATGCCCCAGAACCTTACCACCGAACACGAACAGCTCGATGGTAGCGGACAGCCGGAAGTACAAGATACCCGCGAACACAACAACCAGCCCATCGTAAAGGATCAGACACCCGGACGCAATGATTTGTGTCCTTGCGGAAGTGGCAAGAAGTTTAAAAACTGCCACGGACGCGGATTGGCTTAATCAACGGGTACAATACGATTGCATGGAGCAACGCCTGCGCTAAACAGTGACTGCGCTAAGCTTCAGTAAGCATACTCCTCTTTAAGTAGATGTTGATAATTAGTTTCTCGCCGAAATTATTTTTCAACATCTACTTATTCCATACACGCATCCTGAAAGTAGGTGCCCTTGATATGTGAAGGGTTTGAAGTAAAGTTCAACGCCTACTTGTAAATACCTTTTTATTAAAAAACACTAAACCTCAACGCTTTATGAAAATCAAATCACTTCTTGCAGTAGCAGCTGCATCATTAGCCTTTACGGCTTGTGTCGACGATGGTGGCAACGAATACCACAGCACCTCGTTCTATCCCATGACCAGTTCAGGCATTCAGTGCTTTGCCGACCAAACTGTCGACTCTGTACGCGTAATCAGCTACGACTCTTGGTCGCTCATCAACTCTTGCCCCTGGATGGAAATTTCGGAAAACGGACGTCCCGCCCCCTTTACCGTAAAAATTCCTGCAGGCTTCAGCTCATCGAACCGCCTCGACCTCAAACTGCAACCCAATACCACCGGTATGATGCGTCGCACGCAAATCGACGTAGTCAGTTCATTCGATAAAATCGGTACCGTTTCGCAAACGCTTACGCAATATCCTTATCACAACGTGATTTGGCCTAACGTAAAGTCAGTTACCGAAAACGGCAACACCACTTACAACTTTACGCTCAATGTAGATGCAGCTGGCACTACGGGCGATGAAATCAAGAATTGCCTTAAAATCAAGCTCTTTTCAGCCGATGCTACGTTGACTTCAGCCGAAAGCTGGGTACGTCCTAAAAAGACCGAAGGCTTCGAAACAGCCAAACTCGAAGTGGTACCTTTGGCTATTGACCGCAACAGCACCGACGCAGAACGTACCGCTGTGCTCACCCTCAGCTCGCTCGGCATCAAAACCCAAATTAAAGTGGTTCAGGCCAAGGCCGGCAAGTAATTTGGCATAGTTGTCCGGGACCGAAGCGTCTGTTGCGTTTCGTCCCCATTATATACGGCAAAGCCCCGTTTCAGCGCGTCCACACCTTTCGGACGTTCTGAAACGGGGCTTTTTGTTTTAGCTTTGCCCGCCTTTTCTGGCCAAGTTCTTTGTGATCAGTAGCAAAAAAGGTGTGGGGGCTGCAGCATTTTTGTGAGACCAAACGTTGCAGCTTTGTACGTTTTGAGAATCGGCATGAGATAAAACGTTACATCCCGATTTCATTTTTTTTGCGTGTGAAAAATGAACCGGAATGCCCGTAAATAAAGGGCTGAATGCCCATTTTAGAGTGTGGGAAAATTTCGAGGTGCGATATTAGAGGGCCAAAAGAATTGGATTTTGTGTTGTGCATGTTGTATCTTTGCAGTAGCGAAGTCAGGCGGCACCTCAGCATAACTTTAGAAAACAAGTTTTCAAGTTCTGCATTCGGTTGGCACTGACATTGCCTACGGCGAAGTCAGGCTGCATCTCAGCAAAACTTTTGAAAACATAGAAAAAGGATGACAGTATTCATTAGAAAACTGTCATCCTTTTTTGGGTTTGTGCAGATGCGTAGTTGGCTATCTGCTTAACTTTTCCCACGCTTCTTTTGTCAGCAGCGTATAGTGTTCAGTTCTTGCATCGCCCAATGCCGAAATTTTGTTTGTTTCGGTGTGATGAAATGCAAAACCGCATTTATCCATCACCCTTCGCGATTTTACGTTACCGTCATAACAGCTGCACCACACTCGTTGCAAGCCTAAATCATCGAAGCATCGTGCCAACAGACATTTCACAGCTTCGGGGATGAGTCCTTGTCCCCAATAGGGAACACCTATCCAATACCCAATTTCAGCATCACCCTCCTTTTTATAGCAACTGTTTATATTATCGGCAAACATAATGCCGACACAGCCAATAGGCTCATTGCTCGCTTTGAGTACCACCGCATACGTTTCAGGCGCGCAAAATACATTGCGAATAACCAGCCTGCTGTCCTCGACAGAAGTGTGCGCTGGCCATCCGGCAACAGGTCCGATGGCTGGATCTTGTGCATATTTATAAAGAGATGCGGCGTCCGTTTCCCTCCAGGGACGGAGCAAAAGTCTTTCGGTTTGCATATATAAAATTTTAAGCAGATAGTCAATTTTTCGTTACACCCAATCCAGCAGTTCGTTGGGCGTGTGCACCACTTGCGCCCCCGCTTGCTTCAAAGCTTCGGCCGTGTGGTTGCCCCATACGACGCCCAGACATTGGCCGGCACGGGCGTTGCAACCCATGCCTATGTCGAAGGTCGTATCGCCAATGACAATGGTATCGGCCGGCAGCGTGTGTGTGAGGCGACAGAGTGTCAGCACCGGTTCGGCGTGCGGCTTGCTGTGCGTCACATCCTCGCAAGCCACAATGTGCGAAATATAAGGAGCTATGCCCAGTTGCTGGCAGAGGGTTTCGGTGGAATGATGGCCGCGGCTGGTAGCGATGGCCTGAGTGTAGCCCCGGCGGTCGAGTTCGGCGAGTATAGGCAAAATACCCTCGAACAGTTGTGTGTAGGCAACCCCTTCGGTTTCGAACAATTTGCGGTAAAGCGCCACAGCACGGTCGAGCGGTTCGCTACTTAAATGGCTGAGTTCGGCTATGCTCTGGTTCAAGGGTAGCCCGATGGTGCGAATGATTTCGGCATCGGTGGGCAAGGGCTGAATGCCGCTCTGTTCGAGCGTAAGGTGCATGGTGCGTACAATGCCCTGGCAGGTGTCGGCCAGCGTGCCGTCGAAGTCCCACACAACGAGGCGGCGGCGTAGCGTAAATTCAACGCAGATACCCTGACCCGCAAAATGACTGATGGGCGGACAGCACTTTCGCACCGTGATGCTCACTTCGCGCAGTTTGCAGAAATGGCGCAGCAAAGCCTTGGCAATGCGGGCGGCAACGTGTTCGATGAGTGCTGAGGGCTGCTGCATTTCGCGAGCAATAATTTCGTAGGCTTCGGCATAGTTTACAGTGCCTTCGAGCTGGTCGGCAAAGAGAGCCGTGGCAGCTTCGCGGTCGTCGACCGTGAGGCGAGCGTCTACCTGAAAGTCGGCGCCTATGCGGGTTTCCTGAGGCAACACGCCGTGGCGGGCGTGGAATTGCAGATTTTCTAATCGGATGAGCATGCGTGTAGTTTCAGTTTCTTGAAAAACAAACAGCCCAAACGTCCGTTAGCTTGGAGCAAGTCGGTGCGTTTGGGCTGCGAAGTTTGTAGAATCTGCTTCGGGACAAGCAAAAGCCCAAAGGCAGATTCAATGGGGACTTATGGAAATAAATAGGAGAAATAAACCAGTGTGCGCTACCCTGCAAGTGTGCATGGGGCGTTTGTGGAGAAAAGGACAGTCCGCTTATCCGCAACGGCTTGCCCCGCAGTGCTTACAGATAAGGCAACCTTCCTGGTAAACCAGCGATTCATGTCCGCAGTTCGGGCATTTTTGTCCTTGTGCTTCGGTTCCGTCGGTAACGTACTTTTTCAAGGCACGGCTCACACCCACTTTCCAAGTGTTGATGTTTTCGCTTTCGAGTTGCAGCGAGTTGACCAGCTTGATGACGTTTTCGATAGGCATACGGTAACGCAGAACGCCCGAGATGAGTTTGGCGTAGTTCCAGTATTCCTTGTTGAACTTTTCCGACAGTCCTTCGACGGTCATTTTATATCCCCGCTTGTTTTCGAATTGGAAGTCGTAGCGTTTGGTGCCGTCGGGGCAGATGGTTTTGATGATGCGTCCCTTGGTTACGGTTTTGGGCAATACAATGCCTTCCTCGTCGTCCTGCAAACCGGTGAAGATTTCGTAGGGATGTCCGTCGAGCAGTCCGACGAAAGCCACCCATTTTTCCTTGTTGTTCTGGAAGCGTACCACGTCGCATTCCAACACTTCCGGACGGCGTTCGGTGAGTACGGGCAACTGTTTAGCTGCATTGTTTTCGGCAGCCGCATCAGCCTCCTTCTTTTTCTTTTCGGTTTTTTGCGTGCTGACGAGTACACCCGAGCGCGAACCATCGCGGTAAATGGTGCAACCCTTGCAGCCACTGCGCCATGCTTCAACGTAGAGGCGGTTCACAAGGTCCTCGTCAACCGAGTTCGGCAGGTTCACCGTGACGCTGATGCTGTGGTCAACCCACTTTTGAATGGCACCCTGCATTTTTACCTTCATGAGCCAGTCGACGTCGTTGGCCGTGGCTTTGTGGTAGGGCGATTGAGCTACGAGGTTTTCAATTTCCTCCTGCGAGTATTTTTTGTTCGTATCGAATCCATTCACCTGCATCCAGGTGAGGAACTTGTGGTGGTAAACAATGTATTCTTCAAAGGCATCGCCCGTTTCGTCAATGTAGTCAACGTGCACTTCAGGGTCGTTGGGGTTGACCTTGCGGCGGCGCTTGTAGACGGGCATGAACACAGGTTCGATGCCCGAGGTAGTTTGCGTCATGAGGCTGGTAGTGCCTGTGGGTGCAATGGTAAGGCAGGCAATATTGCGTCGGCCGTATGTTACCATGTCGGCATAGAGTTGCGGGTCGGCCTCTTTGATGCGGAGAATGAAGGGGTTGTTCTTTTCGCGTTCGGCATCGTACACCTTGAACGCACCACGTTCGCGTGCCATGATGGTGCTGGAGCGGTAGGCACTGAGGGCAAGGGTGCGCTGCACTTCGATGGCCATGTCAGTGGCCTCCTGCGTGCCGTAGCGCAAACCGAGTGCTGCCAGCATATCGCCTTCGGCCGTGATGCCCACACCGGTACGGCGGCCCATAGCCGTTTTTTCCTTGATTTTTTCCCAAAGGTGGTATTCGGTAAACTTCACCTCGTCGTTTTGCGGGTCGTTCTTCACCTTTTCGATGATGCGGTCAATTTTTTCCTGCTCCAAGTCGATGATGTCGTCCATGAAGCGCTGAGCCAGCTGCACGTGACGTTTGAAGAGTTCAAAGTCGAATGTAGCCTCGGACGTAAAGGGGTTCTTTACGTAGGCATAGAGGTTGATGGCCAGCAGGCGGCAGCTGTCGTAGGGACAGAGGGGAATTTCGCCGCAGGGATTGGTCGACACGGTTTTGAAGCCCAAGTCAGCGTAGCAGTCGGGTATGCTTTCGCGCTGAATAGTGTCCCAAAAGAGTATGCCGGGTTCGGCACTGCGCCAGGCATTGTGTACAATTTTTTTCCACAAGGCAGCAGCGTCAATGTCCTTTTCGAACAAGGGCTTGTCTGCGTCAATGGGGAACTGCTGATGATAGGGGCGTTCCTCGGTGGCACAGCGCATGAACTCATCGTCGATTTTCACGCTGACATTGGCACCGGTGATTTTGCCTTCAACCATTTTGGCATCCACAAAATCCTCGGCTTCGGGGTGTCGAACGCTGATTGAGAGCATGAGTGCGCCTCGGCGTCCGTCCTGAGCCACTTCGCGCGTAGAGTTGCTGTAACGCTCCATAAAGGGAACGATGCCGGTTGAGGTGAGGGCTGAGTTTTTAACGGGTGAACCTTTGGGACGGATGCCCGAAAGGTCGTGACCCACACCGCCACGGCGCTTCATCAGCTGTACTTGCTCTTCGTCGAGTTTCAGAATGGCACCGTATGAGTCGGAGTCGCCCTCAATGCCAATAACAAAGCAGTTCGAGAGCGAAGCAATCTGATGCGTATTGCCAATACCCGTCATGGGCGATCCTGCCGGTACAATGTAACGGAAGTGGTCGAGCATACTGAAAATCTCGTCCTTGCTCACGGGATTGGGGTACTTGCTTTCAATGCGGAAAAGTTCATTGGCAATGCGGTGGTGCATGTCCTCGGGTGAACGTTCAAAGATATTGCCAAACGAATCCTTCATGGCATATTTGTTCACCCATACGCGAGCTGCAAGCTCATCGCCTTTGAAATATTCAAGCGAGGCATTGAAAGCCTCATCGTAAGAGAAGATTTTTTGTTCCACTGATCTGGGGGTTTTTCAATTTGCGGGTGCAAAGCTACTCAAAAACTATAAATATAGCAAAACAAAACGAGCGTTTTTTGGATATTGTTTTCCGTTTTGTTTTTGTATTGTGCTGATAATCAACTATTTAGATGTGTTTGCCTTAGGTAAAAGTTTTCCAAAATGATTATTCCGTCAGATTATCAGCAGTTTTGCATCGTTGAGTGAATGAGTAAAAGTAGAGTTGGTTCGTTTACTATTGATTGAGTGTGAGTGTGTGGGAAAGAAACAGAAGCTGCTTGAATTCGTTAAAGATAAATCAAACAGCTTCTGTCAGGTGGGTTTAAACTATCGCTTTGTTACTCGAAAAAGTCGGTTTCCGTATGTTTGGTTTCATCCGGAAGCGTTCGGGTATCTTTTGTCTCCTTGCCCTCCTTTATGTTTTTGTTCGCCTTATCTTCCTTTTTTTCTTTGAGTCCGTGCAGTTTGTCGGCATTTTCGTGGCTGTGTGTATCAGCTTTTGGGGTAGGCATATTGCCGTGCGCATGGTCAACGTGCAGCGTAGTATCTTCGGGTTGAACATGCAGGAATGTCGAGTCGGTCTGCGCAGTTTTGATTGTGTCGGCCGTTTCCCTTTGCGGTTCGTCGTGCGTTTCAATCATTGGCACTTCCTTGATCGTGTCAGTAGGCGTTTGTTCGGGTTCAGGCATTTCGCCCTGTTGCGTTTCGGTAGGTTCGGGCGAAGTTTCAGGTTCGGAAGTCCACAGCGAGGCCGTGCCGAAGATGATTACGCCGGCCAGTCCGAGATAGGTTAGGGCATTGCAGAATTTGTCTTGAAAGTTAGCCATGTTGTTAGGGAATAGATGGAAAGAAAAAGTGAACTTGCTGCCAGATGCGGCATAGAACAGGCAAGATGTGAACTTGCGGAATAATCACCCTTGTATCAAAAAAACACGCTGCGGATGAACAGTCATCGCGCAGCGTTGATGGGGGTATTTATTCGGCAGCAGCCTCTTCAGCAGTTTCTTCAGCAGAAACGAACTGCGTGTATCCACCTTTTACGAGGATGTTGTACCACTGAATGAGTTTTTTGATGTCCGAATCGTGTACGCGGTCGCGGTCGTAGTCGGGCAAAACAGCAGCCATGAAGTCGGCGAGTTCAGCTTTGGTAGCCTTTTTGTAGTCGATAGCTGTGGGTTGAGCGTTTTCCTTGTCAGCGATAGCTTGGAAAATTTCCATCAGCGGTTTATCGTCTTCGTTCGTGTACATTGAAACGTCATTGAGTGACGTAACGCGGTCGCGAGCTCCAGCGGGGATACGCTTTTTAGCTTCGTCAACGGTTTCAACAATCAGCATACCACGTCCTTGCGAAACGAGGCGATACAAACCGGGCTTGCCCGAAATGGCCAAAATAGTGTCTTGCATATTAAGAAAATGTTGTGTTTTGTTGTTCTTTTGTGAATATACGGGTGCAAAGTTAGTGCAAACCGAATGCAAAGCCAAAGAAAATCTGCATTTTCTTTGGCTTTGCTGAGGTGCCGCCTAACTTGGGCGCAGCCAAAGTGTGCAAAGCGAATGCAAAGTCCATAAAAATGCAGATTTTCTTTGGCTTTGCTGAGGTGCCGCCTAACTTGGGCATGCCCAAAGCTACAAAAAAGGCTGCGTCAAGAATAGGTAATGTCTGTTCTTGACGCAGCGTAGCAATTTACTCGTTGCAGATGTAAGCATTGGCACGAGCCATCTTATCCGTTTCGCTCAGTTGCAAGCTCATCCACTCTTCAGCTTTGGCGCGACTGATACCATCGCGCGCCATCAGCCGAGCCGTTTGCGTTTCCGTTGAAACATGAACCAGCACCGAATGATGCACCAAACGGTCGAATGATGCTTCGAAAAGCAAGGCGCACTCCATGAATAAAGTGTGCGAGGTAGGAAGTTTTCGGAGCGTTTCAACGTCGATGGCAACGGGGCTTCCGGCATGAGCATTGAATGGTTGCGACAAACACGCACCATCTGCTAAGGGTTTAGAAACAGCCTCAGCAGCAAGCGCCTGCGCCCGGTTGGCAAAGGCCTGCGCCACCCGCGGATGTACCACCCTGTCGATGCGCTGGGCATGACTTCGCCCCTGACAAAGGTAGGCCGCCAATACCGATTTTACCAAATGCCCCTCATGGTCGTAAAGTGCAGGCCCCACAATGTCAGTGAGTTGCTGACGTACGACGGGGTCAGTGCGGATAATTTTTTTGGCTTCATCATCGCAGTAGAACACCTGATGTCCAGCCGCTTCGAGTTGGGCGCAAATGTAGCTTTTTCCGCTGCCGATACCCCCCGTAATGCCAATGCAGCAAATGCCTTGAGGTGGAGCAGGGTAGTCAACTTCAGGCAGCCCGTTCGTGTCGGCAGTTTCAAGGCAATGGCTATCAGTCGTTTTCGGGTTGTTGCTCATAATCAGGAATTTCTTCGATAACATATTCCACATCCTGCGGGCTGATGCGCACATGGCTCACCCCTTCAGGAATGGTTTTGAGTGACAAGTGGCAATAAGTCGATTTGTTTTTCAGCAAATCCTCATAGTTTACCACGAGAACAAAGTTTTCGCTTGTGATTTTTCGATATAGTCCCATACCCACCTGGAACGTCACCTTTACGGTAGCCGGGAAAGTGCGCAACTGTTTTGATGCCGGGAAGTTTACCTGCTGCACCGGCACTTGTATGGTTTTTTCAACCAAACGGTCAATGCAGAAGGTCACCCCGATTTGCGCAGGAACGAATTTGGCACCCTTCACTTTGACAAAGTTACTTTTCACATGAGTCGTATCGGTCAGGTTGCGCAGGTTGAAAGGTTGCAGGTAGGCCGCCGTGATGGTGTCGAGCTGTTCGCGCGAGGCATACACCGTTACCGAATCTTCGCTGTACACCGTTTTGGCCAGCGAGTAGAGTCTTCCGGCGCGCACTTCGCCCAACGGCCTGATAGGCACCCGTTTGAATTGGCCGAAGTTGTAGTAAAAGTCGAGCGTATCGGGTTTCAGTCCCAGCATTTGCGTACCGGGTAAAAGTTGTGCTGCAATTTGTCGTTGCAGTTCGTTGCCTAAAATCGACACATGTCCCGACGGATTCGAGTAAGTGTTGTAGTCAACCACCACAGGTTTGAACTGCCGTGTATAGCGGTAAGCCAACAGCTGGCTTCCTTTGTCGCGCAGCAGAATGTGCAGGTTTTCGGGCAGGTCAGTGGTAATCACCACGTTGCTTGGCACATTGCGCAGTTCGAGGGGAACCTGAAAGTCTTCCTCGTAAGTTTCGTTCAGTGTTTGGAAAATCCAGAACACCGACGAGAGTGCCAGAAAAAACAGAAAAATCAGGAACTGTTTATTCCAAATTTTCGATAAACAATACCTGACAAAAGGGGGCAGACTCATACGCGCATAATAACAAAAAATCCCCGTACGGTTTGCCTTTCTGCTGTCAGACAGACAAACCGTGCCGGGGTTAGTGAGTAAAAATCAGCTTATTTTTTTTCGTTCACAGGATTGATGGCATCCTTAGCAAAAACGATTTTCACACCCGAAGCCACTTCAAGGGTAATGGTGTTGTCTTCCTCGTTGATTTGCTTAACGACACCGTGAATACCGCCGATGGTAATCACACTCTGTCCCACGGTGAGTGCATTGCGGAACTTCTGTATTTCTTTTTGGCGTTTGTTTTGCGGACGAATCATGAAGAAATAAACGATGGCAAAGAGCACCACCATCATAATAATCATTTGCAAACCTCCGCCTTGTTGTTGCGCAGCTTGTAATAAAAGAGTATTCATGCTTATAATAGGGTTAAAATAATTGCTTTAATGGGTCTGGAATCATGCTTTGACTTCGTCGCCATTGTTAAACAAGCGTTTCGGTTTCATTTCGCGCACTTTCGATGTACGACCTTCTTTGGCCAGTTTTCTGACAATGTTGTCCAGCATACCATTGATATACGACGAACTGCGTGGTGTGCTGTACACCTTAGCAATGTCGAGGTATTCGTTGAAGGTGACATTGAGCGGAATAGAGTCGAAAGTCAAGATTTCAGCCAGGGCGATTTGCATGATGATAACATCCATGAATGCCAAGCGGTTAAATTCCCAGTTTTTGGTTGACGAACGGATGATGTCGCGCAATTCCGGTCCGCGTTCGAGTGTAGAGATGAAGAGTCTGCTTGCAAAATCCTTATCTTCCTCAGCGGCATAGAGCGGCAGCAGCGATTGTTGGGCAGTGCTTTCCTCGCTGAAGCGCTTAATGGTTTTCAGTACGAAAGAGTCGACCACCATTTTGTCATCGTTCCAATAGAGTGAATGCTCTTCGATGATAGAATCGATTTCCTCGTTTTCGCAAATAAAGGTTTTGTATATTTTACGAATGAGTTCGCGTTCGGCTTCGTACGAAAAGTCCTCTTTGAACATGTACATCTGGAAAATATCGCTTTCGATAATACGGGCATACAATTTTTTGATGAAAGCGTCTTCTTCGTCCCATGTGCCTTTACGGTTTTCGATATAATCGATCAACTCTTTGTTAATTTCGAGTTGGCACAGGAATTTATTTTCAGCGAAAGCCTTATCGGGTGTAACCCCAGAGATATGGCTTCCGGTTCTTTTTTCGCGTGCCACGCGCACAGCATTTTTACGCTCGGCGTGTTTTTTCAAGCTTACCAATACCGAAAGCAGGTATTCGTAGAGCTCGTAAGCTTTTTGCAAGGAAAAAGTCAATTCCTTTTCTGCCACGTCGAACGTTTTGCCGTCATTCTGATAATACGCATAAACGAGCTGAACCACTTTCAGCCTTATCAGTTCTCTATTGATCATAATCGTAAAGGTACCAATGAATTTGTGTGCAAAGTTAGTGCAAATCGAACACAAAGCCAAAGAAAATCAGCATTTTCTTTGGCTTTGTTGAGATGCCGCCTAACTTGGGCGTAGCCAAAGTGTGCAAATCGGATACAAAGCCCCTTGTAAATTCGCATTTTCTTTGGCTTTGTTGAGATG
>ENA-OXEY01000070-OXEY01000070.1-human-gut-metagenome-genome-assembly--contig:-NODE-70-length-46146-cov-10.908767_pt1 | contig 46146 bp, 39 predicted proteins | sample MGYA00249365_ERZ652263 | MGnify/ENA primary metagenome ERZ652263 (study PRJEB26925, sample SAMN05826763) | human gut metagenome | biome: ENVO:2100002; feature: ENVO:00000062; material: ENVO:00002003...
TCTACACTATCCTCTTCGTCGGCAGCGTCAGATGTGTATAAGAGACAGCCCTGATTGACCACAAAATCAACTTCAAACTGCTTTCGAGTTGTTTTTCCTTCATCATTTTTCGCATACGCCTCTACAATACCAACATCCACATTATAACCTCTGATAAGCAGCTCATTGTAAACAATATTTTCCATGATATGAGTAGGTTCCTGCTGTCTAAAATTCAATCTTGCATTTCTAAGTCCCACATCTGAAAAATAGTATTTCAGATTTGCTCCCACATATTTTCTACCTTTAATATCATATCTGTCAGCTTTAGAAATCAAAAATGCCTCCACAAGATAATCTATATGGTTGGATATGGTCTTATTGCTGTAATTGATGCCTCGTTCACTTTTAAACGTATTTGATATTTTAGTTGGGTTAGTAGGAGCTCCTATCGCAGAAGCAAGGATATCTACTAAAGTATCAATCTCATCAACATTTCGCAGCTTGTTTCGTTCTACAACGTCCTTAATATAAACATTTGTGAAAATGTTTTTTAGATACTCAGCCTTTTGGCGTTCCACAGAAAACTGTAGCACTTGTGGTAAACCACCATATATCATATATTCCTCCCAAGCATCATCATAATCTCCATCGAAAGCCGCATAGAACTCTGCGAAGGACAACGGATATATTCTTATCTCATCTCCTCTGCCTCTAAATTCAGTTACAATATCACTAGATAAAAATTTCGAATTACTGCCGGTTACATACACATCAATGTTACTGATACGAAGCAAACTATTCAGCACTTCTTCAAATCGTGGCATAAACTGTACTTCGTCCAAGAGCAGATAATACTTCCGGTCATCTTCCACCCGCTCTTTAATATGCTGATAACACTTCTTGGGATCTCTCAGTTCCTCATTTTCAATGCCATCTAAAGCAATTTCAATGATGTGGTCATTATCTACACCATTTTCCAATAAATATTTCTTAAACAACACAAATAACAGGAATGATTTTCCGCATCTCCTGATTCCCGTGATAATCTTAATCATTCCGTTATCTTTTCTTATCTTTAACTGTTCAAGGTATGAATCTCTCTTAATTTCCATAGTATCACTCCTTATTTTTGTGCATTGCACGAATTTTGGTAATGCTATTTTACCACTAAATTATTTTTACTTCAATAGCCATTACTTTTTTGTTATTACTATTTTTTGTGTATTTACACTTTTTTATGTAATGAAATAAACAAAAAAGGTATTGTCCATGCAAAACAACGCTACATAACGCAATACCTTTTTCATATTTGCCGGATAAGTATTCATCTGCTGTTTTCCACCCTGCATTTAGGTTATTCTCGTTATGCTCCGTAGGATCAAGATAAATTAGTCCCGAAAGTTCCTCAAGCAATACTGCCCTTTTTACCTCTGCTTCTGCCTGCTCAGAAAGTGTACTGCCCTCCGGCAACTCTGCCATTGCCTTAGATATATCCGATTCATAGAGCCACGAAAAAGTCAGCCAGTCTATCCGTGACAGCGGTTGGCTTCCCAATCTGTTCCGCAGCATCGTGAGCAGGGCAAAGGATTTTCTGCAAAATCTTATCCGAGAAAAGGATATTCCGCCCAAGCCCACACTGGATATTGATATATCTGAGTTCCGTCATATGCGGAGCCTGATGATTAAGGTGCAGGACAGGGCAAGGGAAATCAAGCACTTGCAGGACAAGGTGCTGCCCGACCTGAAACAGCAGCTTGCCGAATTGGAACGCAAGGTCAAGGAAAGCCGCAGACCCTCCGAAAAAGAACGGTATGCACCGCCCGAAAGAGAAAGTGTCCGTGACCAGCTCAGACGGTTACAGGCAGAGGGCAAACAGCAAAGAACACGAAAGAAGTCCCAAGACAGAGAAAGATAGTTTTGACACCGAAAATGACACCGCAGGGCAGTATCCTTGCCTTGCGGAATTACATATATCAGAATATAAGAAAGTCTCCTGCAAGACGAAAAATCTTGTAGGAGACTTCATATCTTATGTTTTCAGAGCAACTTTGATAATTCCACCAGTTTTATTTTTGATACCCAAATTATAAACACGTATTTAATCATTTCTATATTTTTTCCTTAATTTTCGCAATTTCAAACCACAATAAACAATCAGATAACTATATAGCAGGGTCATGATTACAAAAAACACGGTGAACACGGTTGTAAGTGGGTCATTGGTTTCTATGCTTCTTATAAAATTAGGAAGAACGCAGCATAGAAAGATTATTAAAATTGGAAGTAAACGAGTTTTTACCACATGGTCGATCATTTCTATTCTTGATTCATTATCGGAAAATATTTCGCCATCACGCTCGGAATCCATCTCTGTTGACGGTTTACGAAAATACAGCCATCCAACACAACGGCCAATATATTCCCAACCGTAATCCCTAAAAATTTGGAAATAGTTACTGGTTTCCGAATTATTTTTATAATCCAGTCGGTACGCTACTTCCGCTGGCGTACACTTTTCAAAAATATAGAAACAAGGGGGAATCATTTTTACCAGTTTCCAACCATTCATATGCTGATTATGCAACCAAATTTCTTCATCTTCATAATCTGCAATGGTAAAAAAGCGTATTACAGTTTTTTTGTTATTCATTTATTTCCTCTCCTTTGCTATTCTTATACAATCGCTCTATACGTTTAATTTCAAGATGTAAGATTTCTTTTCCAAGTTCGGTAATTCGATAAAGCTTTCTTTTTTCTTCCTCTCTCTCAAAATCAATTAAGCCATCTTTTTCCATTTTAGAAAGCGTTCCATACATTGTTCCTGCACTAATGATTAACTCTCCACCTGTCATTTGCCTGACCTGTTGACTAATTCCGTAGCCATGCTGAGGTTGTTGGAGACAGAACAAAATGTAAAAACCGCTTTCTGTCATAGGTACATAAATCCTTTTTATTTTACTATTCATAGGCATCCTCACTATTCCACTTCGATATATCGAACCTCTATGCATATTATATCGAGGTTCGATGTAGTTGTCAAGAATTTTTCGAAATAAAAGGCGGCAGTGATTATCCCTGCCGCCTTTATCTAATTATACAAAAATTATCTCATTGTTCACAATCTCTTTTGCACAAACTTGTATGTTGTTCATCAATCCTATCCATTCCATTGACTGTTCTGCTTTTAATTGAAGATTTTAGCATTCCGTCAGTTCCGCTCAGAAACTCTATAAAATCTACTTTATTATCGTTGTAATCAATTGCCATCTCATCGTTGAAATAATAATACCTCTTTCCAACAAGGATACCTTTTCCAATTGCAGCTTCAACAGTAGATTGTTCCATGCCAAGGCAAATTGCCTCTTCATCGACCAATACTTTATCTAACGGGCATATCTCTATATCCATGTCTTCGTGCTCCTTTACCAAATATGAAGTTGCGCGTTTCTACAAGCGGTGCATAAATGCAATGAATTGGCTGATGGGAGCTTGCTCACATTCGGACACATTCATTTGCATTTATATAGCGCGCCAGCGCGACATGAGCATGAAGCGTAGCGAAATGCGAATGACACTGCTTGGATAAGCAAAAATTTTATTGCTTACAAACAGACATTATCTTGCATATAAAATATGTAAATCTCCGTCAACAAATCCAATGCCTATTGCTTGATATTCTTTTAATTTTCCAGCATATTTTCCAGAAGAAAGGTATTCATTCACTAAACCAATAAAAAAGGTTTCCACTAATTCCCAATCACTTTCACACTCTATTACGAAAGGATGATCTCTTGTAGTAAAGACTTCATCACAAGCCCAATCATCATTATCCTTATCGAATGAAAATGTGCCGACCAATTCAACAGACCATTTATTATCTGTATCTTCATATAAATTAAAGTTAATTGCTTTTATTTCACTATTCAATTCATTCTTCAAAATTAAATCTAACCATTCAAAGAAATCTTTGGTTTTATTCAGTTTTAACCTTTCAAGTAATCCCATAACTTCACCCTCCACAAACTTCGATTTGTTGATTTCTTATAAAATATCATACTTCACTCTCCATTACAATAATTGTACTATTTTCCACCTTTTCTACACCATAGCAACATGCTTCCTTGTAGCCCACATATAAATCAATAATCATAAAAAGTCTCATACTACACCTTTACTTCAACAACTTTTGTACATATCATGAATCCTTAAATAATTCATGCTGCATCCCCGGAATACCGAATGCCAGACAGTTCTGCTCGTGTACGCCAGTACATACGTATGTATTGGCTATCACTTATGTTGTTGTATAGCTTATTCCATCAAATCCCCCCTTTCCATGGCATAAAAAAAGCAACCGGAACATCTCTGTTTCGATTGCCATGATAATCTTACTACAACCACAATAAAAATAAAAGTGACTATATATTAGTTTTTTACTAGTTTTATACGTAAATTTGTTAGTTCCTCGTTAGTACGCTGTTAGTCTATCGTTAGCCTATGGTCAGTTCAAAGATCAGTTTTTACACTCAAAGCGGAACGTACATTCTTCTCTAAAACTATTTTTCAACAAGGCAATTACTAATAAGTTTTTCCAGCATATCGTTGCTGGCATTTGCCGATCTGACACTGGCGGCTATCATCTCTTCTTTTGAAACATCGGTAAAATCAATTTCAAATCTACCATTGTTCAAGCATAACTGCTCAATGTATATTCTCTGAGTCCTTCCATTACCTTCTCTAAACGGATGGATCATATTAATCTCACCCAGGTAATAGGCTAGTCTCTCGCTCATTTCTTCCTTATCGGTTATGTCAGCTAAGAAATTTTCCTTTTCCAGCTTACGATACAAATCATCAAACTGGCTTTCGATAAACTGCACCAAACAGAAAACGGTTCCTTTGGAAATATCAACCGTTCTCGTCTTGCCCGCCCAAGAGTATACATCACTGAATAAATGCCTATGTATAGAACAAAGATGCTTAAAAGAGAAATCTCCAGTAACGCCTTGACCTACAAGTTCTGCCTGACGCACCGCTGAATAATCTCTTTCAGCCTCATGCAATGTATCTAAATCTCTTATATCCAGTTTATTCTTTAATACATTTGTTCCCGGATAACAGTACTTGGCATCCTGTTCATCCTCATAGAAATAATCATACTCTTGATCCTTCAACCTGCTTCTTGGATACTCTGTATTTCTTATTTAATTCTGAAATTGCATCTGTAGCAGAAACTTTCTTGGTTAAGACATTTCTTACTCTTTGACGACATTCTGCATCAAATGGCATGCTTTCCATTTTGAAACTGGATTCAATACTGCTTACTCTTCTATCAACTGTCATACGCGTATCCTTTCCCCTTTCCCTTTCACAGAAAGGTATTTGTTCTTCTATAGTATACCACAAAACGCTACATCTATACTACAAATTTCCGTATTATGAAGAGCGAACATAGTTTGCAAGCTTATCACCAAACACGTTCGAGCCCTTGTAAATCAAGCATTTCCGTCACTTTCAGCCACTTACTTTTCATCCACCACCTGAAAAATGTAGAACTTGAGGTAATAGCTCTCGTCCGCTGCCCACAGGATCGGATGATCCGGGCCCTGTGTCTTGAATTCTACCTGGCGGAGACGCTTATGCGCACCATGAGAAGCTTCCCGGATTGTTTTGGCAAAAAGCTCAGGATCCATGAAATGGGAGCAGGAACAAGTTACCAGGAATCCGCCGTCTTTCACCAACTTTAAGCCCCTAAGATTGATCTCACGATATCCTTTTACGGCATTTTTGATGGAATTGCGGGACTTGGTAAAAGCGGGCGGATCCAGGATCACCACATCATATTTCTCGCCCTGCGCTTCCAGCTCCGGCAATAACTCGAAGACATCTGCACATCGGAAGCTTACCGTATTTTCCAGTCCGTTCAGCTTCGCATTTTCCGTTGCCTGATCCACAGCCAGCTGGGAAGCATCCACACCCAGAACACTCTTCGCTCCGGCAATTCCCGCGTTCAATGCAAAGGAGCCGGTGTGTGTGAAGCAGTCCAGCACCTTTTTATCCTTACAGAAACGATGAATGGCGGCACGGTTATTCTTCTGATCCAGGAAAAATCCGGTCTTCTGTCCGTCCTCTACATCCACCATGTAATGCACACCGTTCTCCACAATCTCTACTTTCGTGTCAAACGGTTCGCCGATGAAGCCCTTGTAACGCTCCATACCCTCCTGTAAGCGTACCTTGGCATCGCTCCGCTCGTAGACACCGCGGATGGAAATACCATCCTCCGCCAGTACTTTCTTCAAAGCATCAATGATCACAAGCTTCCACTTATCGATTCCCAATGCCAGAGATTCCACTACCAGTACATCCGAGAATTTATCAATGACAATACCCGGCAGGAAATCCGCCTCTCCGAAGATCAGACGACAGCTGGAGGTATCAATAGTCTCCTTGCGGTAATTCCAGGCATCCCGTACCCTCTGCTCAAAAAATGCCTCATCGATCACCGTATCCTTCCTGCGCGCCAGCAGACGGAGCGTGATCTTGGAATTGGTGTTAATATAGCCATATCCCATGAAGTAGCCGTCAAAATCATGGATAGCTATAATATCACCATTCTCAAAATCTCCCATAATGGATGCGATCTCATTGTCAAAGACCCACATCCCCCCGGCTTTCAGAGTTCTGCCCTCTCCTTTTTTCAATGTAACGATTGTATTATACATAGAATTTCCTCTCTTGATTTCATGATTTTATCGTTTTTGCAACTTTTTCTTCTATCATATTCGTTTTTTGCTTGACAATCAATGGGTTTTTATTTATTATTTTAATGTTGACGCAATTAATGTTCACATCGTCGCGTGGCTCAGTTTGGTAGAGCGCTGCGTTCGGGACGCAGAGGTCGCAAGTTCGAATCTTGTCGCGACGACTAAAAATACTCCCTCACACATGTGTGAGGGAGTATTTTTGTTCTTGCAACTATTCAAACTTACGACCTCTAACTGGTTCGAACACACCGTTCGGGCGCAGAGGGTCCACGAGGTCCGGGGGACCTCGGCCTGGACCGACCGAAGCGGAGCGGAGACCCCACGAGGTCCAGTGGACCTCGGCTTTGAGCCGACCGAAGCGGAGCGGAGACCCCACGAGGTCCGGGGGACCTCGGCCTGGACCGACCGAAGCGGAGACCATAAATTCAACTTTCGCTGGTTCAATCACGGGCTGAACGCCGCAAATTCCCTCCAATCCCCATAATCACAAACACCGTCGAAATATTCATCACCTGCTGGAAGCTGAACATATTGTTCACCGTATAGGCCAGCACACAGAACCCGCAGGCTCCCACCAGCATCGACTTTTTCCCGGCATGCAGGAAATTACGGATTACTGAGATCATCATTCCCGCATAACTGACCAGCCCCAGCACTCCTATATCCACCAGGATCGTCAGCCATTCATTATGTGCATTAGTGAGGCGGTTTCCATAGAAGAAATCATACACCATATTTTGCAGCTCCGGGCTGGCCTCATTCGACAGGAACGCATACATGCAATCCGGCCCTACGCCGAAAATCTTATGTAACAGATCTGCTTCCCAGAAGCATCTGGCTCCCGCCGACCAGGTGGCTCCCCTGTTGCTGCCCCAGGCCGCACTGAACATCAGCCAGTTGCTGCCCCCGTCACCTGCCGTCTCCGTCAGAAAGGACGTCAGTTTTCCGCCCAACAGCGTATTCGCCAGAATAAACGCTAATAATGCCACGCTCACAACCGGCAGTGCTACGCACAATATCCGATAGATGCCCCAAAAAAGTTTCCCACGGTAATGATTTCTGTTATTGCTGGTATGTACCAGCCACAGCACCACTACTGACACGATCGTCATAATCACACTCATTGCGGAAAACGTCAGGATATCCGTCACTTTTTCCATCGGCAGTTCCTGCGAAAGCACATTGCAGCTCCGCAGAATATATGTGATCAGACATGACACCGATAACAATGTCATTTCCTGCCAGAGGCATTCCATTTTTCCGCCATCTTTCACAGACATGCCAAACAATACAAACAGCATTACGGCTAAAGTTACAACACCACTGCTGCTGCCCTGGGTTACCAGAGAAGCAAAACCGATCGTCACATACCCCATCAGCAGCGCTCTCTTCCAAGTGATCTCCGATCCCATCCACCATAACAGATAAACTCCACCGAACAGCACCGTCACCAGATAACCGCAATACCAGTTAATATTTCCCACGGTAGAAATAAAGGAGGAATTGATGATCTCCTTATCTACAAGGCACAGCCCGAATTTATTCATATATCCGAGGAAAAAAACAATGGTCGACACCGGCAATGTCAGGATCACGATCCAGTCGTTTCTCTGCCACATCCGTGAGATCATAAAATATACAATGACCGCTCCCAGCTGGGTCCACATCCCCATCCGCCAGGATGCCGTCCCCCACAGTGCCTCCTCCCGATACCGGGTAAACAAATAGGACATTACCACGGCAATCCCGTATAGAGCAGCGAATTTATCCGTGGTGTTCAAAGCCTGCCAGATTCTTTTCGGAATAGTCCGAAATTCCGGAAGCTCCTGTTTCTGCTTTGCCACAATGAGGCGAAGGATCAGCCACAACACAAATACCGGAAGCAGACATTTCCCCGCATAAGTCATAGTCTTAATAAAAAAATTCTCCTTGTCTGTTCCGATCTGGGCATAGCCCCTGTTGTACAACGGCAGTACAGCCAATATCACAAACAGATACACGCTGATCACGATATCACACAGGAACCGGCTGAAATTGCATAGCGTTTCTGCCACCGATTCCACAGAATTTTTCCCTTTTGTTTTTTTTGCCATAGATCCGTCTCTCCTAAGCTTCCTTTGTCTAATACTTTTATGATAGCTTTCGACACTTCTTTCGTCAATCTTTTCTCATTCCTGTTGTTCCTGCTCCCTCTGGCGGTCAAACATCCGGGCGAGACTGTGATAAGTCTCATAAATGAGCACAAATCCCAGGGGTCCCTTAATGATCCCCCAGACACCGAACAGCCGGATTCCCGCATACAGTGACACCAGCACTGCTATGGGGGATACCCCTATTTTCCTGCCGATGAGACGAGGCTCCATGACCTCCCGCAGAAAAATGCAGACCACATACAATACACCACAGACCAGTGCCCGGCCCCAGTTGCCATCCAGGATCTGAAACATGCCCAGCGGAACCAGTACCACTCCCGTTCCGATAAAAGGCAGCGCATCTAAAATCCCCGCCAGGATCCCCCACAAAATACCATGTTTTATTCCGGCGATTCCCAATGTTGCCGCGGCTGTCATGGCAATCGTGGTCATAATGATCCCCTGGGCCTTTACAAAAGTGGCAATATAACGGACGATCCCGCAGATCACCTCCAGAAGTACATGACAGGCCTCCTGATCCAGCAGACGGTTCATAATACCGTCATAGTCTTTCGCCAGCAGCACCGAAGCGATCAAAAACGTCACCAGAAATCCTCCCAGCTCCGCGAACCACTGCACATACTGCATAGACTGGGAAAGCATTCCCGGCAGAATATTTTCTTCCAGTGAATCCAGCCCCTCCTGTAGCCTGCCACTGACCGTATTTTCCAGATACGCAGTGTCCACACCAATAATCTCTCCCACGCTGCGACACAGCCCCCGGACGGCTTCCAGCCACTCCTGCTCCCGCAGTTCCAGATTGCCGATCCATACCGGCAGGCTGCCTAGCATCCAGGACACCAGAATCCAGAGTAACCCCACCAGCAACACTGTTGCCACGATGAGAATCACTATGGCACTGAGGGGTCTGGGAAAATGCAGACGCTGATTCATCCGCTTCATCATTGGCCCAAAAATTGTGACAAACAGCATGGCCAACAGTACCGGTGCCGACAGAGGTGTCAGATATTGCAGAAAAAAATAGACTGCCCCCGTTACCAGAAGCAGTACTATCATCTTTTTTCCTATTATGTTTTTGCCAAATTCTCCCCAATCCATGCCGCACACTTCCTTTTTGGGATTAGTGTGTGCCGGACAGGCTTTTTTATCCTTCGAAAATATCCTCCGAAGGAATTTTTGTAAATTTTTCAAATGCAGGATTCTGCGGTTTCACCCGGAATGACATCTTTTTGCCGTTGCCGGGATGGGTAAAATCCAGAGAATATGTGCAAAGTGCCACGCCGCGATATGCCGGACTCCCTGCCGTTCCGGCGACTGTAGTGTTCCCGTATTTGGTATCTCCCAACAACGGCCATCCCGCATGGGCAAACTGCACGCGGATCTGGTGGAACCGTCCGGTCTCAATGCAGACATCTGCCAGTGCCAGCGGCATAGGCTGATTAATTTTCTCCAAAATGCTATAATGCAGTTTTGCTATCTTTGCGTCTGGAAAATTCTTCTCTCTGCCGGTGACTGCCACTGCCACGCTGCCCTCTTTCCGTAGATAATCCACAAGCTCCCCTTCTGCAACAGCAGGATATCCACAGAGTACTGCATAATACTGTTTATTCAATGTGCCCGCCGACAATTGTTTCGTCAGAACTGCTGCCGACTTTTTCTCTTTGGCGAATACCAGCACACCCTCCACCGGCTGATCCAGTCTGTGGACTATGCCCAGATATGGCTCTCCTTTTCCCGGTCCCAGCCTCCCTGTGTCGGGAAGCTTTGCAAGATGGGATTTCAACTCGCTGACCACATCCGGTTGTCCGATCCCGGCGGACTGTACCGCCAGTCCTGCCGGTTTGCGGATGACCATGATGATCTTGTCTTCGTATAATATTTCTGTTCTCATATAAACTGTCCTTATTGTCGTGATCCGTTATCCCTTCCGCAGCCCCTTGGGATAATGGTTCTTCATGATGCCTCCGGCCAGTTTTCCCCAGCCCAGGCTGATGCCGTCCACGCAGATCAGATACCAGCCCTTCTCGCCTTCCGCGGAAAAAGTCTGTCCCTTCAGATAAGCAGCCGCTTCCTCCACGGACAGATTCCATACATGCTTCACATCCTTCGGGCACAGCGCCAGTGCCAGCGCATGAGCCGGTTCGAAACGATTCTTTTTCAAGGTTCCCAGGTGCAGTCCCGGACGCAGCACTTTCAGCCCCTTGACCCCTGGCATTCTCTCCGGCATACGGTACAGATTATCACCGAACGCCAGAAATCCTTCTCCCGCCGTACACAATCCCGCTTCCCACATCAGCTTCTCCGAAAAAGTCTCTTTTGCAAAAGCAAAATATTCCGCCCAGTCCTTCGCAAGGTTCTTTGCGGGGATTCCTTTTTCTGTTCCCGTTGCGCACACCGGCTGATACCCCTCCGGAAGCTTTCCCTTCTTCTGCAATACCGCGGCGTAATGACCTTCTCCCTTCAGCTTATGAGGCCACAGGCGCAAGGTACCTTCGATTCCCGGCGCGGGATTCTCCACGCAACCCGGAATGCCGTCACAGCCCTCCGGGATCCCCAGTGCTTTTTTATCAATGGGAACGATCTCGAATTCCTCATGCTTTGCCAGAAAACGGCTGATGCTGCCTTCATTCTCCGCAGGTGCAAACGTACAGGTAGAATACACCAGTCGGCCGCCGGGTACCAGCATCCGCGCAGCGCATTCCAGAATGCCGTCCTGCCTGTCCGCACAGAGCTGTACATTTTCCGGGCTCCACTCTTCACAGGCTGCCTCATTTTTGCGGAACATTCCTTCTCCGGAACAGGGGGCATCCACCAGAATCCGGTCAAAGTATTCTTCAAAAATATCTGCCAGATGCTCCAGTGTCTCGTTCAGCACGCAGGCATTGCGGATTCCCATACGCTCCACATTCTCCGACAGAATCTTCGCCCTGGCGGGATGGATCTCGTTCGTCACGAGCAATCCTTCTCCCTCCATAGCCGATGCAATCTGGGTGCTTTTTCCGCCGGGTGCCGCACACAGATCCAGAATCCGCTCTCCGGGCTGTGGTGACAGTAGTGTCACCGGTGCCATGGCACTGGGCTCCTGGATATAATACAGGCCCGCTTCATGCCAGGGATGCTTTCCGGGCTGGTCCTCTTTTGTGTAGTAATAGCCGTTGTCCGCCCAGGGAACCGGATGCAAACGAAAGGTCTGCTGTATTTTTTCTTCTATGACAGTACTGTCATCTGTCCGTCCGGACTCCGTCCGCAGTTTTAGGGGATTCAGACGCAGTGCCTGATATTTTTCATGGTCAAAACTTACCAGGAACTCCTCGTATTCCGATCCCAAAAGTCCCTGCATTCTCTCTAAAAACACCTGTGGAAGCATGGATTTCCTCCATTTCTATAATCTGTTCCCATTAACTGTATCACAGCTCCTATTCGGGGGCAATCATTTCTTGCCAACCGTAACCCGGGCAACTATAATATTTCCTGTAAGTGTTTGTATTGTTGTAGTTCTGAAAGAGTAACCCATTGTTTATATTTTTATTATTTTCATTAAGAAAAGAGGTTCCTATGTCTATCTTCAAAAAAACACTGAGCTGTGCCGTTCTGGCGGCTCTGAGTACCTGTGCACTGGCCGGCTGTGGCAAACAGGATGCAGCCAATGAAACCGCAGCGACCTCCTCTGAGGCACCTTCCGCTGCCATCACCGAGACCATCTCCGAAAGCACAACCGCTCCCGAACAGACATCCGTCCCCGAAACAGTCGAAGCCCAGCCTGCGGAAACTGAACCCCCATCTTCCGAAGCACTCTCCGTGGATGCCTCCACGCCCTATGGGCAGCATGGCGCTCTCCATGTAGAAAACGGTAAGCTGACAGACGAAAACGGCAACACTGTCCAGCTCTACGGTATGTCCACCCACGGTATTGCCTGGTTCCCTCAGTATATCAATTATGATTCCTTCCGTACCCTGCGGGACGACTGGAATACTAACTGTATCCGCCTCGCCATGTATACAGCGGAATACGGCGGTTATTGTGCCGGCGGTGATAAAGAACAGCTGAAACAGCTGGTAAAAGATGGCGTATCCTACGCTACGGAGCTGGGAATGTATGTGATCGTGGACTGGCATATTTTAAGTGACTGTGATCCGAACCAGAACAAAGATGAGGCAATCGCCTTTTTCCGGGAAATGGCGGAAGTTTTTGCCGACAACGACAATGTGCTCTATGAGATCTGCAATGAACCCAACGGCGGTACTTCCTGGGACAGCATCAAGTCTTACGCAGAAGAAGTCATCCCGGTGATCCGGGTGCAGAAGCCGGATGCCGTAATTCTCGTGGGAACACCAACCTGGAGTCAGGAGATCGACAAGGCTGCCGCTTCTCCGCTGGATGACAGCAATGTAATGTATACGCTGCATTTCTACGCAGGCACCCATAAAGACGACCTGCGGAACCGCTTAGAGACCTGTGTTCAGAACGGGCTTCCGGTATTTGTCAGCGAATTTGGCATGTGCGATGCCTCCGGCAATGGTGCCAACGATTTTGATTCCACGACCAAGTGGCTGGATCTGCTGAACAAATATCAGATCAGCTTCTGCTGCTGGAATCTCGCCAACAAAGACGAAAGCAGCAGCGTCTTCAAGGCTTCCAGCACGGCACTTTCCGACTGGACCGACGATGATTTCAATGAATCCGGACGCTGGATCCGTGACTACTTCCGCGGAATGCCACAGAAATAGCCACATATCATTTCTTTACAATAATTCTTCGTCATAAACCGCTCTGCCGCCACCAATGAATTTCGGTCTGGTGCGGGCGCATACCACATGGGCGTCTCCGATCTGTCCGGACCGGAGGCGCACCGGTACTGCCACATCTCTCAGATGCATTCCGATCAGCGTATCCCCGATATCCATTCCTGCTGCCGCCTGAATATGTTCCACAGCCACCGGATGCTCGAAGGCTTTATACGCCGCCGTCGCAAAAGATCCGCCTGCCTTAGGCTGAGGTACCACATTTACCATGGGATAACCATATTTTACCGCAGCCTCTTTTTCCAGAATCAGTGCGCGGTTCAGATGCTCACAACACTGCGCAGCCAGATATACCCCGGCTTCCTGCGTGGCCTGGTAAATACCGCCGAAGACCATCTCCGCCAGCTCCGGGCTGGAATAGGTACCGATAGTAGCACCTCCCACCTCACTGGTAGAACAGCCTACCACAAACAGCTCTCCCTGCTCCAGCCTCGCCTTTTCCAAGATCTCCTTGGCCGCCAGATAAGCCTCTTCTGCAATGATTGTCATATCTTCTGTCATGACGAATACCTCCCAGATTATTTTTTAGTTATTGCCATCTTTTCTGCCTTTCCCGGCAGACAGACTGCTTTCTATAGTTACAGCAGACAGTTTTCCAATACCAATATCATTAAAAAAACGATATTTGCTATGGTAAACCATCCAAAATACTTCTTTTTCTCTCCCGGAATCTGTCTGGCCACCTGTTTATAAGAGATCAGACTGGCCATGGATGCGATCAGCGTCCCCAACCCTCCCAGATTCGTACCGATGATCAATGCCGTTATATTTTCCGTAAATCCGGATAACAGCAGGGCCGCCGGAACATTACTGATCACCTGACTGGCAATCACGGCTGTCATCACTTCTCTACCTCCGATGATCTTCTGCAGGAAATCACAGAAAGCAGGCATTCTTCCCATATTTCCTATAAAAATAAAGAAGCCCACAAACGTCAGCAAAAGCGAATAATCCACTTTTATAAGAGTACCACGATCTAAAAGGAGAACCGCCAATGCCACAGTTCCCAATGTCACCGGATAAGGAATCATATGAGCCACAGTCAGCAGACACAACACAAATAACAGCAAATATGCCGGAAGTAAATATTTCTTTTGTTCCAGCTTCTCATCTTCTGTCAGCAAAACTTCTGCTCCCCGGACTTCGATTCCGCTTCGTTTTGCCACAATTACCACACAGATCATCAGTAAAAGCAGTGACACCAGAGAATAAGGCAGCATCAAAAGTATAAATGTTCCAGCGGACATCTGTGTTTTCCCATATAAATACAGATTCTGCGGATTTCCGATCGGCGTCAGCATACTTCCCAGATTGGCAGCTATCGTCTGCAGAACGATCACAGGTACTGCCAGTTTTTTCACAGCTTCTTCGCCTGTCAGCTGCAGCACAATGAAGGTAAACGGTACAAACGTTATCAATGACACATCATTGGTGATGATCATACTGAAAAAGAAACACAAAAGTACCAATACCTCTGCCAACTGTATGGTATTCTGTGTATGCCGCAACAGCGTTTTTGCAATATTACGGAAAACACCCAGTTTCTGCAAGCCTGCCATCACCGTCATCAGGCAGAAAAGGATCGAAAGTGTGCGGAAATCAATATATCCTACATATTCTCTGTCCGGCGGAATCATCACCGCGGACACTATTGCCAGCAGGATCGCTACGGTCAGAACCGTCTCTCTTTTTAGGAATTCACTCAGTTTTCTCTTTACTTCCATACTCATTTGTTCCTTTGCCCCACAACCTCACAAAATAATTTCAGGGGAATATAGTAAAATTAAGAATATTTTCTACGGAGCATGTTATGTCTATTCTGCCCCCTCTGCTCTTCGGCATCTCAGCCAGTCTGGATGCCCTTCTGGTAGGTATGGCTCTGGGCCTCCAGAAAATCCCTCTGCCTGCCAGACATAATCTGCTGATCAGCACAGTCACCCTGATCGGGACTGTGATCTCTATAGGTCTTGGCAACCTGTTGTTACCCTTGTTTCCCATCGGCATCGGTACCCGGATCGGAAGCAGTGTACTGATCCTTTTTGGTCTTTACTACGTGGGAAAATGGCTGCTTTCCAGATGGCGCTGCAATTTTTCCCCGGATAATAATCTGTGCCAGAAAAAGAAAAAATTTGCCGGGCACCGGGAATTATCCCTGTCGCAGATACTGGCGCTGGGCTGTGCCCTTTCCATGAACAATATCGGCATCGGTTTCTCTGCCAGTATTACGGGACTTCCTTTCCTTCCGGCATCGGTGTCCACCTTTTTCTGCTCCTTCGGATTTCTGGCTTTCGGAAGCCGTCTGGGCAGGTCTGCTTTCCTGCAGCAGATCGGGGAATATACGGATCCCGTCTCAGGTTTATTGTTGATCCTGCTGGGGTTGTGTCAATTATACCACTGATCCGTATAGTTCCGAAAAACCTGGGGAATCTATCTGAATAATAATACCATATACCTGTTTGGCAGTCTATGCAAGTGATCAGAAAGGATTCCCCACTATGGTACAACGCTCCTTATCCACAAATCTATCCAAAAATACAGCACTTTTCCACGCTCTGCTGCCACTGGATGACAGTTTTGACCTGATCACCCGTGACCTGAAGCTGGGAAATACGCCGGCTTACTGGATCGGTGTCAATGGTTTTTGTAAGACGGAGATCCTTCAACAAATTTTTTCCGACTTGCAGGACCCCCTCTATACACTGGATTCCGAAATCCGGGATCTCCCTCGCTATGTGCAGAGCAAACTGGGGTATGCCCAGGTGTCACTGACTTCCTCTATAGATACGATTCTGCAAAATATTCTCAGTGGCCCCTCTGTCCTTCTGGTAGAAGGGTTTGCACAGGCCGTGATCATCGATGTCCGTACCTATCCTGTCCGCAGCATTTCCGAACCTGACACCGAACGGATCACCCGGGGTGCCCGGGACGGTTTTGTGGAGACGCTGTTGTTCAATACCAATCTGATCCGCCGGAGGATGCGTTCTCCGAAACTGACATTCTCTATCTGTTCTCTGGGTGCAGAAAGCCGCACGGATGTAGCTATCGCCTATCTGGCGGATCAGGTCAATGAGGAATTATTAGATACCTTAAAGAAAAAGCTTTCCCAATTACAGATCACTTCCCTGACCATGGGCAGCAAAAGTCTGGAAGAACTCCTGATCAAAAAACGCTGGTGGAATCCTCTGCCCAGTATCCAGCTGACGGAACGGCCCGATGTGGCCTGCAGCTATCTGTGCGAAGGGCATATTCTGCTCATCGTGGACAACTCCCCTGCCGTTCTGCTGCTTCCCGGTACGATCTTCCAGTTTACCCAGAGTCCGGAGGACTATTACAACAATCCTCTGACCGGAACCTACTTCCGCATGATCCGTTTCCTGTGCATCCCGGTCAGTCTCCTACTCCTTCCGGTCTTTTTGCTTCTCGCTGCTTATTACCCGGAACTCACGGTACAGCTACAGCTTACCCCCGTCAGTGACCTGTCCCCTTTCCGGCTCTTCTTCTATGTGCTAGCGGTAGAGTTCCTGCTGGATCTTTTCAAGTATTCAGCGGCACTCAGCTCCAGCCGCGTCTCCGGTGCTCTGTCCATTGTCGGCGGACTATTAATCGGTGACATTGCTGTCAGTCTTAACTGGGCCTCCACGGAAGTCCTCTTCTATGCTGCTGTCACCATGCTGGCGAATCTGTCCCTCTCCAGTATCGAATTTGCTGATGCTCTGCGGATCTACCGCATTCTTTTGGTCGTCACAACAGGGCTCTGGGGATTGCCGGGATTCCTTATCGGTCTGACACTGGTGACAGTCTCTATTTTGACTACCCCGACCTTTGCGGGCTTCAGCTACTTCTGGCCCCTCTTTCCTTTTAATGGCCCGGCTCTCCGAAGCCTCCTGTTCCGCCGCCCCACCTATAAGGCACAGCCCAGTAAAGTCTGGTCCCGCGGACATGTGCACCACACAAAATAAACGTTATAGCGTTATTCCCCCTTCTGTGGTACAATACCATTAACTCATGAAAAAATAACAGATGGGAGCATTTATGAAAAAAGCAACTATTTTAACCTTGATAACCTTATGTATTTTATCTTTTGCTTCCTGTGGCAAGCAGGAAACCACATCCGGCAATGAATCCATCACTGCTACTGTTGAATCCGCACAGGCAGAAACCACAGTGCCGGAGGAAACAGAAACAGAAGAATCAAAAACGGTGTCACTCCCCTGGATTCCACTCTCAAGTTTAGAAACACATCCGGAGTTAAGAGCAGCCTTTGAGGAATATGTAGAAGTAACAGGAACCACAGGCAACAAAGAGGGTAACTTATATACGAATCCATTAACAACACGGCCAGACCAGAATATCACGTTACTTTTAGCAATAAAAAATCAATATTTTCGAGGCTATATGATGGTAGTGTCGTCTGTTTTAGAGCTTGGTGAAATGGCAATAGAATATTATGCAGATATAGATGCAGATTATGCGAATGCTCCCTATGCAACTATCAATGCCTACTTTGAATTGCTTCCAGACCAAGAAGAAAGACAGTTTGATGAAGATGTCCCCCTTTCAAGAGCACAGGCAATGACGTTAATAATGAGAGCAATGACTCAGGTAAATGAAGCACAGGCACCAGAAACAGACAGTGACTTCACAGCAAAAGTAGGAGAAACACAATATACCAATTTTGCCGCACCAATGGATGAATATGCCTATGTGAATACTTCGACTGGTTTAAATGAAGAGACTTTTACGTCAGCAATGTCAAGAGGAGAGTACATTTATCTGTTAGCAAACTATTATAGCCAAGACTACCAGACATATATGGATAAACATGGTTTTAAAAACAACATCTATCTTGAAGATGTAGTAATATCCACCGTATCCGATGCAGGAGACATCAGTTTTTCAGATGCAATCTCTGATCCTGGTAAGGGAGTTCCATCTGATATGTATAAAGCATTTGAAATAGCTACTAATATGGAGTTAATTTCAGAATCAGACTTAGAAGATTGGGATGCAGCAATTACAAAAGGTGAAGCGGTCAGATTATTTACGACAATGTCATTCATGTATTATCATGTAGCAGGTGATGGTAGTTTAATGGATGAAATTGCCGAGAACATCATTTATCCTGATGTAAATCCGGAGGATGTAGATCCCAAGGCAACCAACATAGATGGAGACATCGCCTTTGCCCTTGGAAAACAAGAATTTAATGAAGTGACAGAAGAATATGGTGGTTATGAACCGTGGACGGGATATGCACAATCTCAAGGAGCAGATGGAACTATAGGTTGGTGCTGGGTTTACGACACTGGCAAAGGAGCAGGTTCCGAAGAAAGCTATGCCGTTTACATGAAAGAAGGCTCCCCACGATATGGAGAAGTCTTCCACGTAGGAGATTACTTACCTGATGGTTCCCTATTCACAGGAGCCAACCATCAGGAATATCGTATGGCTGAAAACAGGATATTATTAAGAATGTATGAAAATGGTGAATTGGGTGGAACAATAGTAACAGAAGATGAAAATGGCATGTTACATATCATAGTAGAATAGAAAATAGAATGGGAAAGTCACCAGTGGCTTTCCCATTCATCATTTTAGAAAAATACAAACCCCGATATATTATGTCACCCACTGTACGATCAGACACAGGTATTGTGAAACACAGAATTTATTAGAAAGAAGTGCTGACCGGAGCGGAGCGTAGACATCGAACTTTCGAGCCCTGGCAGGGCTCGAAAAAAAGAACGATACCGATTTGGTATCGTTCTTTTTTCAAGCGCGAGACGGGGATCGAACCCGCGACCCCCTCCTTGGCAAGGAGGTGCTCCACCGCTGAGCCACTCGCGCATATCTTACGGACAAGTTATAATATACTATAGGGCTCCGGAAATGTCAATAAAAAAAGTGTGCATCTTTTTTGTAAATTGCATATACAATTAACGCAGCAGTATTCTACGCAGCCATCCGGTGAATTTCCGCTCTATCAGGATCCAGCACAGATAAGCCAGAACGATGCTTATTACAACGCTTACGATCAGTCCGACAACAGACAATACGGATAGGGTGGAAAAGTCAAATACCACACGGTCCAGAAACATAACCGGATAGTAGTGTACCAGATACAGGGAATAGCTGATATTTCCCAACTGCACAAAAAAGCGGGGCATGGAAAGCTGCAGGCCTGCGAGAAAGGCAAGGATTAACAATAGCAGAGCCGGGAGCCCCCACTGGGGAAGCCTGAGGAACCCAATCACATTGATCCGGGGCGTAAAGTAAGCAAGCAGACAAAAGATTACCGGGATACATACCGCGGATACGAGGCTTACTGTCCGCGAAACCGGATGAAGGGTATGCCTGCGATACAAATACCGCAGCAGATAGTAAGCCAGAATTCCGAAGAGAAATTCCAGCATGACAGGATCTCCGTAAAAAATGAGGAAAGGAGAAAGTACATTACCTATCGGAGAATGCCAGGACGAGATCGCCGGAGCAAATATCTGTACCATTCCCACCAGAATCACCAGAAATGCGCTGCAGATCAGACCGCGGTATTTCATGCTGATGTGAAAGGCAATGAAAAACAGCAGATAGAACAACATTTCACAGTTAATGGTCCAGCCGATCCGTACCAAAGGCTGGATCGCTCCGCTGCCGATATCAAAAGGAATAAACAGCAGACTTTTGACCAGATAGGAAAAATCGTGTCTGGTCTGTTGGAACATGGAAGGAAACAACAACAGCAACAAATAGGTTCCCAGTGTCATCAGGTAGTAGAGCGGAAGAATCCGGACCAGGCGTTTGCGGAAGAAATATTTGGTACTTTTTTCCGTGGTAAACATGATCATGAACCCGCTGATACAAAAAAAGATGTCCACACCGAAAGCTCCGAAGTTCAGAAAACGGACATGCTGAAATACCACAAAAAGAGCAGCCAGACCGCGTAAAGCCTGGATGCTGTCAAAATGCAGTTCATGAAACTCTTTATTAACTGTTATATTTTCCATAGAAATAACCATGCCTTTTTGTACTAGCTTACGAAATATAACTCCATTTTAACATTTTTGCGGGAGATTGGGAAATATTTTATTCAGGAAAAGAACTTGCGTACTGCGATATAAAATAATACAATAATAAGTGAATATAGATTATGCCCACCGGGTTGGGGATTGGAACCGGCGAACCGCAATTTGCGGAACTGGCAGAGAATAACAGGACGGTATGGATATAGATATGAGCGCAACGAGACAGCAGATGTTAGAGACAGCAGAACACCTGAATCAGCAGATGACAGACGGAATTCCTTTTACCTGGGAGACTCTGGAACAGGCACTTGCCTCTGTGACAGAACAGGATGATAAGGGAATCCACGGATGGATCTGCTATTTTGCTGCCTTTTATCAACTGACAACAGGGAATCAGGAGGGCTGCCTGCATTATCTGGATGAGAGCGTCAGGTGTCTTCTGGGAACGGATCTGGAGCATCATGTAGCCAGAGTGTACAATATGATCGGTATTGTGGCACATATGCAGAACAACCTGTCGCTGGCCATGGAACAGTACGATAAAGCATTGGATTATACGGAAAAATACGATGATAAGATGGTGCACAGCATTGTACTGAGCAATATGTCGGATGCGTATTATCTCATAGGAGCTTATGAAAGAGCTGTGCAGTGCCATGCGGAATGTATCCGCGAATTTGAACAGGCGGATGACAACAGTACATACAGCAGGATCAATTTCCGGAAAATGCTGGCAGAGTACGGATGCTGCCTGCTGCATCTGCATATGGATGACGAGGCGGAAAAGGTACTGTGTAAACTGGAAGAGACCGGGCAGAGCGAGGAGGTCATACGTGAGACAAGGCTGGGTGTCAATGTATTTCTGGCTCATCTGGCGGAGCGAAACGGAGACCGGAAGAAGGCAGAAGAGCATGTACGTACAGCGGTAATGGCATTAGAGGATATGACACAGGTCTCTTCCGAATACGACAGTATTCAGAATCTGCTGCAATATGTGGAAAAGATAGGCAAACCGGAACAGATAGAGGAAGTATTGAACTGTCTGGAACCAAAGGCTGCCATTGAACAGAACAAGAGTCTGCTATTGCAGCTTTTGTCTCTGCGGATGCGTTATTGCAGTTCCAGGATGACTCCGGAAGAATTCAAACAGAGCGCGGATACCTTTTTCCATCTAAAGGACAGCTGGGAACTGACAGAAAACAGTCAGGTCATGTATATGATGGAACTCAGAAAACGATTACAGACAGCAGAAGAGGAGCAGAAGGAACAGGAACGCAAGAGAAACCGGCTGTTGTATCAGGCGGATCATGACGAACTGACCGGACTCTATAATAAGAGAAGCCTGAATCGTTATCTGGAGGATGTGTTTGAAGACTGTCTTCTGAATGAGAAGGAACTGGGCATTCTGTTCCTGGATATTGACCATTTCAAACAGTTGAATGATCGCTATGGACATGGAAGGGGAGATGAAGGAATCTGCGCGGTAGCGGATACTCTGAAAAAATGTTTTCCGGAGGACTATGTGGCGCGTTACGGCGGAGATGAATTCCTGGTGGTCATGACGGGACGTGACAGGGAGTATGCAGAGGAACATGCAAGACAGCTATGTATGGGCATCCGGGAATGTGAGATTCCCAATGAAGACTCTTCTGTGGAACCCTGGCTTACGATTTCCGTGGGTGGTGTCTGTGCTATTCCGAAGGAACCAAACCGAGTGTGGGATTTCCTGTCGGCTGCGGACAAAACACTTTATGACCAGAAAAATGAGCAAAAAGGAAAAGTACGCTTCTATGTGGGAGAAGGACAATACCTATAGCTCTGCAACCAAAATAAAAGGAACACAACAATGGATAACAAGCAATATTCCACCCGCGAATTGTTTCGCAGGTTTGCACCTTATTTTAAAAAATACCGTTTTACCTTGTGGATGGATCTGTTCTGTGCAGCACTGACCACGGTCTGTGAACTGGTGTTGCCGTTAATTATGCGCTACATTACCAATGAAGGGCTGCGGGATCTTGCGTCCCTGTCGGTGAAGACCATACTTTCACTGGGAGTTCTGTATTTCGGACTTCGTATCGTGGATTGCATCGCCAGTTACTATATGTCCGATATGGGACACGTCATGGGCGCGAAGATCGAGACGGACATGCGCAGAGATGCATACAACCATTTGCAGAAGCTGTCCAATACTTATTATAATAATACCAAAGTCGGTCAGATCATGGGGCGGATCACCAATGATCTGTTTGATGTGACGGAATTCGCCCATCATTGCCCAGAAGAATTTTTCATCGCCGGAATCAAGACCGTAATCTCTTTTATCATTCTGGCAAATATCAATCTGCCGCTGACATTGATGATCTTTCTGTGCGTGCCGCTGATGTGCGGTGTGTGCATGATCCTGAATTTCCGGATGCGAAGTGCCTTTCGCAAGCAGCGTAACCAGATCGGAGAGCTGAACGCCCGGATCGAGGACAGTCTGCTGGGCCATAAGGTGGTCAAGGCATTTACCAATGAAGAGGTGGAAAATGTCAAGTTTGAGAAAGATAACGGCACTTTTCTGGATATTAAGAAGCTGACCTACCGTTACATGGCGGCATTCAATACCACAGTGAAGCTGTTTGACGGATTGATGTATCTGGTGGTATTGGTGGCAGGCGGTATTTTTATGGTAAACGGACGGATTGCCGCTGGTGACCTGGTGGCATATATGCTGTATGTATCCACCCTGATCGCAACAATCCGGCGTATCATCGAATTTGCCGAACAGTTCCAGCGGGGCATGACCGGTATCGAGCGCTTTTTACAGATCGTGGATGCGGATATCGAGATCTTCGATGAGCCAGATGCCATAGAACTGAAGGACCCGAAGGGAGAAATCTCTTTTGAAAAAGTAAGCTTTGAATATCCGGATGACCATAACAAGGTATTTACCGATCTGAACCTGCAGATCCACGCGGGAGAAAAGGTGGCCATCGTCGGTCCTTCCGGTGGTGGTAAGACAACGCTGTGCAATCTGATCCCGAGATTTTATGATGTCTCAGAAGGCAGGATCCTGTTGGACGGCCAGGACATTAAGCATTTTACGTTAAAGAGTCTGCGGGGCAATATCGGTATCGTACAGCAGGATGTGTATCTTTTCTCCGGTACGATCTATGAAAATATCGCTTATGGACGTCCCGGGGCTTCGAAAGAAGATGTGATCAATGCGGCAAAGCGTGCCGGGGCTCATGAATTCATCATGGGACTGAAGGACGGTTATGATACTTATGTGGGAGAACGGGGTGTAAAGCTGTCCGGCGGACAGAAACAGCGGATCAGTATTGCCAGAGTATTTCTGAAAAATCCACCCATCATCATTCTGGATGAGGCCACTTCCGCACTGGACAATGAGAGTGAGTTTGCCGTGGCAAAATCTCTGGGAGAATTGTCGGAGGGGCGTACTACTCTGACTATCGCCCACAGACTTTCCAGTATCCGCAATTCCGACAGGATCCTGGTGCTGACGGATGACGGCATTGTGGAGGAAGGCAATCACGACCAGCTCATGGAACAAAAAGGGATCTATTATCAGTTCTACGAAACAGCCAATGCTTTAAAATAAACTAACAAAACGGGAGGTAAATCTATGAAACTTGTGTTTGTGGGGGCAGACCATGAAGTAACAGGAAGCTGCCATTATCTTGAGGTAGCCGGAAAGCATATTCTGGTGGATTATGGTATGGAGCAGGGCATCAATGTATTTGAGAATGTTCCGCTGCCGGTGGCGGAATCCATGATCGATTATGTCTTTCTGACGCATGCCCATGTGGATCATTCGGGACTTCTGCCACTTCTATATGCCAGAGGATTCAGAGGCCAGATCTATGCCACGGATGCCACGGCGGATCTGTGCAGCATCATGCTGCGTGACTGTGCGCATATCCAGAGTGCTGAGGCAGAGTGGAAGAACCGCAAGGCAAAACGTTCTGCCAACAATGCAGTGGTGGAACCGTTGTATACCATGGAGGATGCGGACGGCGTGATCCGCAGACTGGTTCCCTGTCATTACAATACGATCGTAGAAGTGTGCGAGGGCGTGAAGATCCGTTTCACGGATATCGGACATCTGCTGGGGTCTGCCAGCATCGAAGTCTGGCTGACAGAGGACGGCAATACGAAGAAGATCGTATTTTCCGGCGATATCGGCAACAAGCATCAGCCGCTGTTGAAGGATCCCACACCCACAAAAGAAGCGGATTATGTGGTCATGGAGTCTACCTACGGTGACAGGATGCATCCCAAGGACAAACTAGACTATGTGGCGGAATTGACAAAGGTACTGCAGGAGACACTGGATCGTGGCGGTAATGTGGTGATTCCTTCCTTTGCGGTGGGCCGTACTCAGGAGATCCTGTATTTCCTGCGGAAAATCAAGGTGGGACGTCTGGTCAAAGGACATGAGGATTTCCCGGTGTATGTGGACAGTCCCATGGCGGTGGAGGCCACCGGTATATTTCAGGAGAATCGTTATGAGTGCTTTGATGACGAGGCTATGGAATATGTGAAAGAGGGCATCAACCCCATTGCATTTTCGGGATTGAAGCTGTCCATCACCAGTGAGGAATCCAAGGCCATCAATTTTGACGAGACCCCCAAGGTCATCATTTCCGCTTCCGGTATGTGTGATGCGGGACGTATCCGCCATCATCTGAAGCATAACCTGTGGAGAGAAGAATGTACGATTCTCTTCGTGGGTTACCAGTCCGTGGGAACCCTGGGCAGAGCGCTGGTAGAGGGTGCCGATGAGGTAAAGCTTTTCGGTGAGACCATTCAGGTGCGGGCACAGATCCGGAAACTGGCGGGATTAAGCGGCCATGCGGACAAAGAAGGACTGATCGAGTGGATCCAGGCCTTTGAAGAGAAGCCGAAAAAGGTGTTTGTGGTACACGGTGAAGACAGTGCCTGCACTGCATTCACCGAATGCCTGAAGATCGAGTATGGGCAGAGGGCTTACGCACCTTATAGTGGCACGGAGTTCGACCTGATCAGCAATAAATTTACCTATGAGGCTGCACCGGTTGCCGTGAAGAAAAAGACGAAGCCTGTCACCGGAGTCTTCGAGAGGCTGTTGGCTTCTGCAAGACGTCTGCTGGCGCTGGTTACCAAGAGCGAGGGTGTCATGACCAATAAGGACATGGCCAAGTTCGCCGACCAGATCAATTCCCTGTGTGACAAATGGGAAATATAAGTGCATTCATAGGAAGTATTTCTGACTGCTTGCAGGCAGGAAATACTTCCTATGAGAGGCATAAGCAACCCTGAGTATGCAGGACGAGAGTCCGGAATACGAAGGGGTGTACGATTTCGAGAGTGCGAAGCGCGGAGAAATCGGTTATATAACATAATAAGATTCTCCATCAGCTTCTGCGTGACTGCTTGCAGTCAAGGCTTTTGGCTGATGAGAGAATCAAACTGATATGAGTAAGCAAGGCGGTAGCCTGGAATACGAATATCAGAGCGATTTCGAGAGTGCGAAGCACGGAGAAATCGGTTATATATTAGAAGATAGAATAAGGAGACAACATGAGCTTAGCTGATCATATTTTTATCGATATGTGTAATGACATTCTGACCAACGGTACCAGCACGGAGGGCGAGAAAGTGCGTCCCCATTGGCCGGACGGCACCCCTGCCTACACTATTAAGAAATTCGGAGTAGTGAACCGGTACGACCTGTCGAAGGAGTTCCCAATCCTCACCTTACGAAAGACGGCGCTGAAATCCGCCACGGATGAGATGTTGTGGATCTGGCAGCGCAAGTCCAACAACATTCATGACTTAAAAAGCCATGTCTGGGATGAATGGGCGGATGCGGATGGTTCCATCGGTAAGGCCTACGGTTACCAGATGGGTGTGAAACATCAGTATAAAGAGGGCATGATGGATCAGGTGGATCGTGTGATCTACGATCTGAAGAACAATCCCTTCAGCCGCCGCATCATGACCAATATTTACGTGCATCAGGACTTGCATGAGATGAATCTGTATCCCTGTGCCTACAGCATGACCTTTAATGTGACTCAGAAAAAGGGAGAGGACAGGCTGACCCTGAATGCCATTCTGAATCAGCGTTCCCAGGACGTGCTGGCAGCCAACAACTGGAATGTGGTACAGTATGCGGTGTTGGTGCATATGCTGGCACAGGTCTGCGATATGAACGTGGGTGAGCTGGTGCATGTCATTGCGGATGCCCATATCTATGACCGACATGTGGATGCCATTAAGGAACTGATAAGCAGAGAGCCTTTCCCGGCACCGAAGTTCTGGCTGAACCCGGAGATTAAGGATTTTTACCAGTTTACACCGGATGACGTGAAGCTGGAGGGTTACCAGACAGGGGAGCAGATCAGGGATATTCCGATTGCAATCTGACATGAGTAAGTAGGGCGGTAGCCCGGAATACGAATATCAGTACGGTTTCGTGAGTGCGAAGCACGGAGAAACCGGTTATTATCATAGAAACAAACAGAAACGAGGTACACCATGAATTTAATTGTAGCAGTAGACAACAACTGGGCCATCGGCAGCAAGAACGAACTGCTGATCCGCATCCCCAACGATCACAAGCATTTCCGCGAAGAGACGACAGGTAAGGTAGTGGTTCTGGGACGCAAGACTTTGGAGACTTTCCCACAGGGCATGCCTTTAAAGAACCGCATCAACATTATTTTGTCCAAAGATCCGAATTATCAGGTCAAGGATGCGATCGTGGTACACTCTATTGAAGAATTGCTGGAAGAACTGAAGAAATATGACGAAGAGAATATCTATATCATCGGCGGAGAGAGTATTTACCGCCAGATGCTGCCTTACTGTGACGTGGCCCATGTGACGAAGATCGATCATGCCTACGAGGCGGATGCCTATTTCCCGGATCTGGACAGTGATCCTGAGTGGGAGATTACCGCAGACAGTGACGAGCAGGTCTATTTTGACATTACCTATCAGTTCTTAAAGTACGAGCGCAAGAAAGCCTGAGTGCGGAAAACGATGAAAAAGAAGATATATTTGGCAGTTACGGTTTTACTGCTTACTCTGGCAGGAATATATGTGGCAGCCAGAATGATTCTGTGGGGTGGTCCCGTAAGTTTTCGCAGTTATGTGTTGTTACTGGGGGATCTGCTGTGTCTGCTGCTTCTCCTGTTTTATGTATATCTGAGAGTACCCATCAGGCTGCACCGGAAAATACGGGACAAGTGGGGAACTCCCGGGAAATGGGAGTGGCTGGAGGATATCGGCATTGCTTTGTGGGCAGTGCTGTGCCTGATCGTCACGTTTGCCGGAATTGCCTGGATTTGGTTTGAAAATGACATCCCTTCGGAGACGTGGCTCACAGAGAATCTGATCAGTGTGGAAGAGATGGAGTTCCCGGACAGGCACTGGTATTCCTACTGGCGTCCAGAGGGCGTGCTGTTTCGGAGAGAGACGGAGCTTGCCGGTGAGGATTACATTACTTATCTGACGGAATTGATGGACAAGGAAGAAAATACCCACCCGGAGGATGCAGAAACGGTAGCAAAGCAGGCGATGGAAGAACAGTGGCTTGCGGAATACTATGCGTCGGAGACGGAAAACGCGGAAGATGTACAGGATCCCTTAGAGCCTTACGCACAGGCAGTATATGATGCTGTGCTGCAACAACAGGGCTTTTCCTTCGAAGTCTGCTACAATGCCAAAGGCAATTTCTATCTACAGCTGGGAGAACAGGAGCAGGCGGGAAAGACCTATGCATACACGCTGGTCTACAATCGTACCTCGCAGAACGGAAAATGTGAGATTTTCGTGCTGTACCGGAATCCGGAAGAGAATCTGTCCACAGAGGCAGCACAGATCGTGGAGTTTTATGCGGTCCGCAGTGAAGATCTGCAGGTCATTGCGGGGGATAAGACCGGATGGTCAGTGGTAGCGAACAGTGCATATCAGGAAGCTACCGGAGAAAAATAATTGTAGTGAATTTAATTTGAGTTTTCAGCTAAAAGGAGAAATGAGCCACATTTTCACTGAAAAAGTCACTGGAAAGCATAAATGTGTATATTGACTTTTATTACAAATGGTATAATAATGAAAATCAATAAATTCTGTTAAGAGAAATCAACAGGCAGAGTGGTAAACCGAGGAAAGAAGGAATACAAAAATGGAAAAGAAAAACATTGACTGGGGTAATATCGGTTTCGGTTATATCCCTACAGATTACAGATATGTGTCCAATTATAAGGACGGTAAATGGGATGACGGTCAGCTGACCCAGGATCCTAACATTGTACTGAATGAGTGTGCAGGCGTACTGCAATATGCACAGACCGTATTCGAGGGCCTGAAGGCTTACACCACAGAAGATGGACATATCGTTACTTTTCGTCCTGACTTGAACGGTGAGCGTCTGGAGTCTTCCGCAGCAAGACTGGAGATGCCCATTTTCCCCAAGGAGCGTTTCGTGGAGGCTGTTACCGAGACGGTTAAGGCCAACGATGCTTTCGTACCTCCTTACGGCAGCGGTGCAACTCTGTACATTCGTCCTTATATGTTCGGCAGCAATCCTGTCATCGGTGTAAAGCCTGCGGACGAATATCAGTTCCGTATCCTGTGCACTCCTGTAGGACCTTACTTCAAGGGTGGCGCTAAGCCCCTGACCATCCGTGTCACCGACTTCGACCGCGCGGCACCTCACGGAACCGGTCATATCAAAGCTGGTCTGAACTATGCTATGAGCTTACATGCTATCGTATCCGCTCACAAGGAAGGCTACGATGAGAATATGTATCTGGATGCTGCTACCCGTACCAAGGTAGAGGAGACCGGCGGTGCGAACTTCCTGTTCGTTACCAAGGACAACAAGGTCGTAACTCCCAAGTCCGACAGTATCCTTCCGTCCATCACCCGTCGTTCTCTGGTATATGTTGCCAAGGAATATCTGGGACTGGAAGTAGAAGAGAGAGAAGTATACCTGGATGAAGTAAAAGACTTCGCAGAGGCTGGTCTGTGCGGTACCGCAGCAGTAATCTCCCCTGTTGGCAAGATCGTTGACCACGGCAAAGAAATCTGCCTGCCCAGTGGCATGACTGAGATGGGACCTGTCACCAAGAAGCTGTATGAGACTCTGACCGGTATCCAGATGGGCAGGATCGAAGCTCCTAAGGGCTGGATCCATGTAATCGAGTAATCTGGTATCAAAATTGAATAATATTAAAATGCGTGTGGAGAATATCCGCACGCATTTTTTTGTCTGTAGAATTCTTAGATTTTTCTGAACTTCCAAGAAACCGTGGCACAGAAGAAAAAAATAGGGTATAATCAGAATTTAGAGACTTTGAGAAAGTAGGAAATGTTATGTTTTTTAAAAATAGATGTCATATCACCGCGGTATTGGTGGCGGGAGTGCTGGGAATAAGTATGGTGACGGGACTGACCGCCTGCGGCAGCAGTGACGGCACAAAAGTGGTATTTACCACAGGATTTGGGAAAAATGAGGTATTTCGGATCGGGGACGAGTCCTGCTCTAAGGCGGAGATCATGATCTACCTGACCACGACCCAGAATCAATATGAGAATGTCTACGGGACGGAGATCTGGAATACTTCCCTGAACGGAGTGACTCTGGAGGATAATGTCAAGGAGACAGTGCTGGCAAGAATTGCTCAGATCAAGACCATGTACCTGCTGGCAAAAGAGAAAGAGGTCACGTTGGATGAAGCCGAGGAGGCAAAGGTCGTCCAGGCGGCACAGGAGTATTATTCTTCCTTAAATGATACGGAGATCGAGGCTATGGGTGCCACGGAGGAGATTGTGGAGAATCTGTATCGGGAATATGCCATGGCAGACAAGGTCTATCAGTTGATTATACAGGACATCAATCCGGAGATCAGTGATGACGAGGCCCGCAAAATTACGGTGCAGCAGATCTTTTTTGCAACAGCATCCACGGATATGGACGGAAACCTGAAGCCTTATTCGGAAAGCTCCATTCAGAGTGCCTATGAGAAAGCCTGCGAGGTAAGAGACCTGGCGGTGGACGGAGAACACGATTTCACGGAACTGGCATCCAAATACAGCGACGATTCCGAGATCACCTATTCCTTTGGCAAAGGAGAAGCGGAGAGCACTTATGAGGAAGCGGTTTTCAATTTGGCAACAGACGAGGTGAGCCAGGTTGTGAAATGTGAACGAGGCTATTACATTATCAAATGCATCAATACGCTGGATCGGGAAGAGACGGACGCTAATAAATTAAAGATTGTAGAAGAGCGGAAACGGGAAGTCTTCGGGCAGGAGTATGACAGCTTTGTGAATACACTGGTGCGTCAGCTCAATGACAAGCTGTGGGACGAGATCACGCTGATCATGGACGAACAGGTGACTACGGACAACTTTTTTGATGTGTATGCAAAGTACTTTCCGGAGGAGTAATTTCTGGTTTTTTACACGCTTTATTAAAATTTTAGAATTACGGAAATATTGATAAATACTGGATTTTTGACTGATTGTTAGCACTCATTTATAATGAGTGCTAAATTTGTCTTGACTTTTCAATTTTACAGTCCTACACTTAGAATCAGTTAGGAAACAGTCAGCCATGGCTGTGCAATTTTAGAAAAGGATGTGGTAATAATGGCAGCAAAAAACGGTAGTTTGTCAATTAACAGTGAAAACATATTTCCGATCATTAAAAAGTGGTTGTATTCCGATCACGATATTTTTTACAGAGAGTTGATCTCTAACGGCTGTGATGCCGTGACCAAGCTGAAAAAACTGGACATGATGGGAGAATATTCTCTTCCGGAAGGTTATAAGGGACGTGTGGATGTCATCGTGGATCCTGAGAAGAAGACACTGACCTTCAAGGATAACGGTCTGGGCATGACCGCCGACGAAGTGGAAGAGTATATCAACCAGATCGCATTTTCCGGTGCTACGGATTTCATTGAGAAATATAAGGACAAGAGCAATTCCGACCAGATCATCGGTCATTTCGGACTGGGCTTCTATTCCGCATTCATGGTAGCGGATGAAGTACATATTGATACGTTATCTTACAAGGATGGCGCCAAGGCAGTACACTGGGAGTGTGACGGCGGCACCGAGTTCTCCATGGAAGACGGAGACAAGACGGATGTCGGTACGACCATTACCCTGTTTTTAAATGAAGATTGTCTGGAGTTCTGTAATGAGTACAAGGCTCGTGAGGTCGTGAAGAAGTATTGTTCCTTCATGCCTACCGAGATCTATCTGTCCAAGGCGAACACCAAGGAGACCCAGATCATCAAGGAAGAGGAAAAGCTTCCCGATGATGAAGTCCTGGAAGAGATCGAGCCGGAGAAGAAGGAAGCAGCAGAAGGTGAAAACGCTGAAGCTGCTGAGGGAACAGAAGAGCCTAAGAAGCTGAAGATCAGAAAGCGTCCTGAATTGATCAACGAGACACAGCCTCTGTGGACCAAGCATCCCAATGAGTGCACGAAGGAAGAGTATCTGGACTTCTACCGCAAGGTATTTCAGGATTACAAGGAGCCTCTGTTCTGGATCCACCTGAATATGGATTATCCTTTTAATCTGAAAGGTATCCTGTACTTCCCGAAGATCAACATGGAGTATGAGTCCATCGAAGGTACCATCAAGCTGTACAACAATCAGGTATTTATCGCAGATAACATCAAGGAAGTCATTCCTGAGTTCCTACTGCTGTTAAAGGGTGTCATCGACTGCCCGGATCTGCCTCTGAACGTATCCAGAAGTGCATTGCAGAATGATGGATTTGTCAAGAAGATCGCCGAGTACATTACCAAGAAGGTAGCGGACAAGCTGGCCGGTATGTGCAAGACGGATAAGGAAGAGTACGACAAATACTGGGATGACATCAGTCCCTTCATCAAGTTCGGCTGCCTGAAGGATGACAAGTTCTGTGAGAAGATGAATGATTATATCCTCTTCAAGAATCTGGACGGCAAATATCTGACTCTGCCCGAGTGTCTGGAGATCAAGCCTCAGGACGAGGAAGAGAATAAGGAAAATGCTGTAGATGAGAACGGCAACAAGGTAGAAGCTGAGGTCGTAGGGGATAAATCTGAAGATGAGGCTTCCGGGGAGAATACCGAGGAAGAGAAGAAGGAGAAGATCATCTACTATGTAACGGATGAACAGCAGCAGAGCCAGTATATTAATATGTTCAAGGCTGCCAAGATGGATGCTGTGATCCTGACCCACAATATCGATCAGCCCTTCATCTCCCAGTTGGAGCAGAAGAATGAGGGAATCAAGTTCCAGCGTATCGATGCGGATGTGACCGATGCCCTGAAGTCCAAGACTTCCAAGAAGGCTGAAAAAGAGATGGAAGAGCAGGCAGAGAGCATCAGCAAGCTGATGAAGAAGGCTCTGAAGAACGACAAGATCACTGTCAAGGTAGAGAAGCTGAAGAACAAGAAGATCTCTTCCATGATCACGCTGTCCGAAGAGAGCAGACGTATGCAGGATATGATGAAGATGTACTCCATGCCCGGCATGGATATGAGTGCTTTCGGCGGTGAGGGCGAGACCCTGATTCTGAATGCCAACCATCCTCTGGTACAGTACATCACCGAGCACCAGGACGGCGAGAACGCAGAAATGATCTGCGAGCAGCTGTACGATCTGGCAAAGCTCCAGCATGCACCCTTGTCCGCCGACGCCATGACCAAGTTCGTGGCAAGAAGCAATGACATTATGATGCTGTTGACCAAATAAAAATGACGGATTAAAAACAAAGGGAATCACAATCTGGGAACGGTTTGTGGTTCCTTTTTTGGGCTACACGGTGGCTCGGGGACAGATGCAGACCGGTACCGGAATTAGTATTTAGTGAATGCATATCACCCGTCTGTTAATCAAGTAGATGTATGATGAAGACAAAACGGATAGAAGTTAGTCTGCTTAGTATATGGGAACATGCACATATTTTTCTGACTTTGCATATTCTGTAAGGAACATTTGTTGCCTGACCGGATCAAGACAGACAAAACGGCATAGGCAGAAAGGACCTCTGTCCATGGAAACTACTTATACAGGAACACTTCAGATCAGCGTTGTCTCCGCTCTGGGGATGACACCGATACCCGGCGCGACCGTCACTGTCTCCTATACCGGGGATCCGGATTCCCCGCTGGAGACGATGACTACTGACGAATCCGGGCAAACCCCTACGATAACACTGGATGCGCCGCCGAGAGAGCTTTCTTTATCTCCGGATATTACGGCACAGCCCTATTCGGAGTACAACATTCAGGTGACTGCAGAAGGCTTTGAACCGGTACTGGTATCTGGTTCCGAAATTCTGGCAGGCGAATTTTCCCTACAACCGATCCGCATGAATCCGCTGAATGTAACAGAGGAGGAAGAAAAAGTAGTAGTAGTAATACCTGCACATACGCTTTTCGGAGAGTATCCTCCGAAGATTCCGGAAGAAGAAATCAAACCTATGAACGAGACCGGGGAGATCGTACTGAGCCGTGTGGTGATTCCGGAATATGTGATCGTACATGACGGTGTCCCGGAGGATCCCACTGCCCGGAATTACTGGGTGCGCTATAAGGATTACATTAAAAATGTGGCCTCCAGCGAGATTTATTCCACCTGGCCGGAGAGTGCAATTTATGCTAATATTCTGGTCATTCAATCATTTACGTTAAACCGTATATATACGGAGTGGTACAGGGGACGTGGATACGATTTTACGATAACTTCTTCTACGGCGTATGATCAAAAATGGATCTATGGCAGAAATGTGTTCGAAGAGATCGACTATCTGGTAGATTCCATTTTTACCAACTATTTGTCAAGGCCCGGTGTACGACAGCCCATTTTCACATCGTATTGTGACGGTAATCGGACTACCTGCCGGGGGCTGAGCCAGTGGGGCTCCAAGTCATTGGCGGATCAGGGATATTCCGCTATTGATATCATTCATTATTATTACGGCAATGATATGTATATCAATTCCGCAGATATTATTTCGGGAGTGCCTTCTTCCTGGCCGGGGTATGATCTGACTATCGGTTCTTCCGGGGAAAAAGTCCGTCAGCTGCAACAGCAGTTGAACCGGATCGCCAGAAATTATCCGGCGATTCCTACGTTGACACCCGACGGAATCTATGGCTCCGGTACTGCGGAGGCTGTCCGGACGTTCCAGAAGATATTTAATCTTCCTCAGACCGGAATCGTGGATTATCCTACATGGTTTGAAATCTCGGATATTTATGTGGGGGTGACACGTATTTCGGAGCCGGATGCGTAGTAAATGGGAAGTTACGCGAGCAATGAGCCGCGTAACTTCCCATTTACCATGTTGTAACAAGTGTAATTCCAACAATTTTCCCGGACAAGCATAAAATCCGCTTGACAGATAAAAATAAATAACGTATTATTGTATTAAATAAATAATACAGTAAAACAACAAGACAATGAGGGACCCGGGGAGGCATCGATAGAAACGATGCGTGACAGGTAATAAGAAACAGAAAATAAGAAACAAGAAAGGATGATAGGAATGGCGTGGGAATTGGATGCTGACAGACCCATATATGCGCAGCTGGTGGAGCGGATCCAGAAAGAGATCGTGTCCGGCAAATATCAGCCGGGAGAGAAGCTGCCGAGTGTCAGAGATCTTGCGGCCGTGGCGGCGGTGAACTCGAATACGATGCAGAAAGCTTTTGCAGAACTGGAGCGGAGCGGCCTGATCGTGACACAGCGCACCAGCGGCAGAACCGTGACGGAGGACACTGAGCTGATCGGGAATACCAGAGAACAGCTGGCAGCCGGGCATGTCCGGAATTTTATCAACAACATGCAGGAACTGGGATATCAGAGAGAGGAGATCCGGAATCTCTTCGATAAGGTACAGGCCTGACAGGGGTGCAAATTTATGATGAAAATAAAGAGAGGCGGAAATAGAAATGAATAATCTGGTAGAAATTGTAAATCTGACCAAGAAATATGGTGCCAATGTGGCTGTGAACAATCTGACCGTAAGTCTCCCCAAGGGGAAGATCATTGGCCTGTTGGGACCCAACGGCAGCGGTAAGACGACACTGATCAAAATGCTGAACGGTCTGCTGACACCGACGGAAGGCACTATTATGATCGACGGAAATTATGTAGGACCGGTGACCAAGAGCAAGGTAGCTTATCTGCCGGACCGCACGTATCTGACCATGAATCAGACAATCCGGGAGATCCTGGATTTCTTTCAGGACTTTTATACAGACTTTTCCAGGGAACGTGCGGAAGAGATGTTAAAGAGTCTGGGGATCGATCCTGCAGTGAAAATGCGGACATTGTCCAAAGGTACGAAGGAGAAGGTACAGTTGATCTTAGTGATGAGCAGGAATGCCAGCCTGTATATTTTGGATGAGCCGATTGCCGGTGTGGATCCGGCAGCGAGAGATTACATCCTGCGCACCATTATCAACAACTACAATCCGGAAGCAACGGTACTGATCTCTACCCATCTGATCGAGGATGTGGAACAGGTACTGGATGAAGTCATCTTCATGCGTTATGGTCAGCTGGTGTTATATACATCCGTTGACAATATCAGAGAAGAGAAAGGTAAGTCTGTAGATGCTTACTTCAGGGAGGTGTTCGCATGTTAGGAAAGTTAATGAAATATGAATGGAAAAATATCTGGAAAGCCGGTACACTGATGCTTCTGGGAATGCTTGTGGTCACCGTGATTGGCTGCGTGGTATTACGCATGCCGGGAGGACTGGTAACGGAGATTGCGGACGGCAATAACATGAATGCGACACAGAGCTGGTTTGTACTCTCTTCCTTTGTGGCAACACTGATCCTGTATGTGATCATGCTGCTGGCGTCTACCTGGGGAATGCTGATTTTTTTGGGCATCCGCTTTTACCGCAGTATGTATACGGATGAAGGCTATCTGTCCCACACCCTGCCGGTAACAGCTAACCAGCTGTTTTTAAGCAAGGTACTGGTCTCCGGTGTCTGGTATCTGTTCATTACGATAGGCATCGGTATTTCAGTGGTGGCACTGATCGTGTCTCTGATGACAGGCCTTTTAAATATCGGTGAACTGAGTAGTGTACTGACACAATATAATGGGAATATCTGGGAATTTCTGGCAGATGCTTTTTATGAACTTGGCAGAACATACGAAGAAGAGATGGGGATCAATCTGTTGCATTATGGGATCACGCTGCTCTTAACCTATGTGGCAGGACCGTTCATTACCATGGTCACTCTGTTCGGAGCGCTGACCATCGGACAGCTTTCCTCCAAACATAAAGGCCTGATGGGAATTCTGGCATATGCCGGCCTGACGATCCTGTCGTCCATCATCGGCAGCACCGTACAGAGCGCATTCATGTTTGGTGCCAATGTCGCAAACAGTGCCAGTGGAATCACGGTGAGCACCAATTCCGCCTATGATATTAACGTGATCACCAGTCTGCTCATTGCGGCCATCATGTACGGCGTATCTTATTACATCATGAACCGAAAATTAAACCTGGACTAACCGGGTCTACAGCTTGCCCTCAACTGGTAAATTTGGTATAATAAATCCAAATGACAACAGGGAACGGGTGAAGGTACATGCAGGAGATTATTGATAGAATTTTAGGAGGAAACTTCGATTATGAGAACGGTTCTTTGGAATTCTCCTGCGCTAAAATAGAGATTTCCCTGTCACAGGGGACAATATATGAGGGCTCTTTTCACATTCTTTCTGCGTCGGAAGGCTATGTAAAAGGATCCGTGATCTCGGACCATCTTCGGATGGAATGTATGACGGATCAGTTTACCGGCTCCGATGCAGAAATTTTTTACTGCTTCCACGGAGAAGATCTGGAGGAAGGGGATGTGATCAAGGGCTCTTTTTCCGTAGTCAGCAACAGAGGAGAATACAATCTTCCTTTTGTGGTGACGGTGGAGCATGGGATGTTGAATTCTTCCATCGGGGCTATCCGGAATCTGTTCCATTTTGCCAACCTGGCGAAGAGCAACTGGAAGGAAGCTGTGCGGCTGTTCTATGATCCGGAATTTCTGCGGCTGTTCCAGGGGAACGATGCCCATTTCTATGACAGTTACCGGATCCTGTCCACTTATGAGGGCAACGAACAAAATGTGGAGGAATTCCTGATCTGTATCAACAAAAAGCAACAGCTGGAATTCCTGACGGAAGAGAAAGAACTGGTGAAAAAACTGCCTCGCAGCGCAGATAATTACGGCGTCACGGAGAACAATCTGACCATCGTGAGGAACGGCTGGGGATATACGAATCTCCAGATCGAGTGTGAGGGTGAATTTGTCTTTACGGAAAAGGAAAACATTACAGACGATGATTTCCTGGGAAACCGTTGCCGCCTGCCGGTCTACATCGACAGCAGCCTGTGCAGACCTGGCAAAAATTTCGGTAAAGTCTACATATATAATGCTTATACTTCACTGGAGATCCCGGTCATGGTACAGCTGGGAGACGGTGTAGTGGCCCGGCATGCGGATCACAGTCATATGCAGTGCATCACCCAGATCATGAAATATTATGAAGAATCGAGACTGAAAAAGATCGGTACGGGAACCTGGCTCGCGGAGACCGGCAAACTGGTGGAGCGCATGGTGACCATGGATGAGAAGGATGTGCCGGCGAGACTGTTCCAGGCACAGCTTCTGATCACAGAGGAACGCTACAATGAAGCCGGATGGATCCTGGATCACGCGGCGGACATGTTGGAAGCCCAGGGAGCTACCGGCGGAGAACAGTGGGCTTACTATCTGTATCTGACCACACTGATCCACAGGGATCCCCAGTATACACTGCAAATGGCGGAGCAGGTGGAACAGATCTACCGCTATGACAGGACCCGCTGGCGTGTGGCATGGCTGCTGTTGTATCTGTCGGAGGAATACAATCGTTCAACCTCCGGGAAATGGATGTTCTTAGAAAAACAGTACCAGTACGGCTGCACCAGTCCGGTGATCTACCTGGAAGCACTGGCCCTTTTGAACGGCAATCCGGCGCTGCTACGTAAATTGAACAGTTTTGAACTGCAGGTGTTGAACTTCGGTGTCCGTCAGGATGCGGTAAACGACAGCCTGATCGAACAGCTGTTGTATCTGTCGGGAAGAGTCAGAGAGTATTCTCCACTACTGGGCAGAATTTTACGAAGACTGTATGAGAAAAAGAAGGATGTGCGGATCCTGCAGGAGGTGTGCAGCCTTCTGATTAAGGGAAGTAAGACGGGACCGGATGCCTTCACGTGGTATCAGATGGGTGTGGAAAGCCATCTGAGGATCACGAATCTCTATGAATATTATATGGCATCGGTAGATCTGGATTCTGTGCTGGAGCTTCCGAAAGTGATTTTGATGTATTTTTCTTTCCAGAGCAATCTGGATTATGAACATAGTGCGTTCCTGTATGCGTATCTGTTAAAACACCGGAAAGATTATGAGGAACTGTACGAACATTACGAGCCGAGAATGGAGCGGTTCGTCATTGACCAGATCCAGAAGCAGCATATTAACAGACATCTGGCAATACTGTATCAGGAATTCCTGTCTCCGGCCATTGTAACGGAAGCTATGGCGAAGCCTCTGTCCCGTCTGTTGTTTGCCCATATGGTAAGAGTGGATGACAGCAGAATGCGTAAGGTGATCGTCAGCCAGCCGGGGAATCTGATACTGTCCGAGACGCCTCTGCAAAACGGCACGGCCTGGGTGGCAGTCTACGGGAATGATTATACCATTGCTTTTGAGGATGCATATGGTAACAGGTTCCTTAAAAATGTGGAATATACCCTGGAAAAACTGCTGGTACCGGGGAAATATCTCAGACTTCTGGAACATTATGTGCCGGATACGGCAGAACTGGATCTGTATTTCATGGAGAACGGCAGAACAGAAGAGACCATATCTTCCACAAAGCTGATGCGGATGGCAAGACTGGTGGAAAGCGATGCCGTGGAGCCGAAGCTGCGCAGTGAGATTGCGGTACAGCTGGTACAGGCCTATTTCGACGCGGATAATTTGCAGGCACTGGATGAATACCTGCAGGAGCTGCAGGGGGACGGCTTTACGGAGGAACAGCGGGAACTGATCCTGCGTTTTCTGGTGCTGCGGGGAAATTATGAGAAGGCATATGCCTGGATCGAAGCATATACCCCTTATTTTGTGGAGACCAAGATCCTGTTGCGGCTTACGGACGGTGTGATCACGCAGTCGGTCCATGAGGGAGAGGCAGTCCTGTATGCGGCGGCATTGACGGCGTTCCGTAAGGGAAAATACAACGGTGGAATTTTAGAGTATCTGGTGCGTTATGCCACCGGTACCACGAAGGAATTGCGTGACATCTGGAAAGCGGCAAGATCCTTTGAGATAGACTGCTACAGCTTAAGTGAAAAGATATTGCTGCAGATGCTGTTCTCCGGGGCATTTGTGGGAGAGCGGATGGATATTTTCCGTTATTATGTATCCCAGGGAGCCAGACAGGAGATCGAGGAAGCTGTGCTTGTACAGAGCTCTTATGATTATTTCTGCCGGGAGAAGATCACGGAGGAATATGTATTCCGGGAGATCCGTAACTGCTATCTGCGGGGAGAAGAGACCCAGCGGATCTGCAAGCTGGCTTATCTGAAATTCTATGCGGAGAATAAGGACAAGCTGGAGCGGGAAGATGAAACTCTGGTCCGGAATTTTCTGGAGGAAATGATGAAGGACCACATTCATCTGAACTTTTTCAGGGAATATCAGGACTGCCTGCCACAGCTGCAGGAGATGAAGGACAAGACTATCGTGGAGTATCACACAAGAGGCGGCGTCCGTGCAAGGATTCATTATGTGATGATGCATGAGAACGGGCAGGCGGAGGATTACCTGTCGGAATATATGCAGGAAGTATACAGTGGTGTATTTTTCAAGGAATTCGTACTGTTTTTCGGGGAGAATCTTCAATATTACATTATGGAAGAATCAGAGAACGAAGAACAGCTGACGGAGAGCGGAAGCCTGCAGAAGAGCGATATTATGAATGAAAGTCCGGACAGCAAATACGAGATCATCAATGATATGATGATCAGCATGACACTGCAGGACGATACGACACTGGATCATCTGATCGAGGAATATTACCGCAGGGAATATCTGGATCACAGATTGTTCACATTGCAGTAAAGATAAAAAAAGACAGCAGGAGAGGAGGCGGAAGAACATGCGACTGCCGGGAAGCGATAAAGTTATAGTGGGTTATGACCTGGGGAAGGATTATGCGCAGATCAGCTGCTATGTCACAGGCAGGGAAGAAGAGATCACCACATTGTCTTCCGTTGCAGGCTCACAGGTCTATACGATTCCCCTGGTCCTGAGCAAGAGACAGGGAGTCAACCAGTGGTTCTATGGAAGTGAAGCCCTCCGGCATGCGGAGGAAGAAGAGGGAATCCTGGTGGAGCATCTTCTGAAGCTGGCAAAAGATGGGGAACCGGTGCAGATCGATGGAACGACTCTGGATCCGGTGGCACTACTGACTCTTTTTCTCAAGCGTAGTCTGGGAATGCTGTCCCAGATGACTTCCACAGAGCGGATCGGGGCCCTGATGATCACCTGCGAGGAACTGGATGCAGGAATGCTGGAGGTGCTGACGCAGGCAGTGGAGGCATTACACCTGAAGACGGATGTTGTCTGTTTTCAGAGCCATCGGGAGAGCTTTTATTATTACAATCTGTATCAGCCGGAAAATCTGTGGAAGCAGGGGAGCGTGCTGTGCGAGTATAGGGACAGTTCCATCCAGACTTATTATATGGAATGCAACCGCCATACGACGCCGGTGGTAACGTACATCGAAGAGCGGGAATTCCCTTTTCCGGTGGAAAAATCGGATGAAAAGTTCCTGGAGATCGCCACACAGCTATGCGAGAACCGGATGGTGTCCTCGGTATATCTGATCGGGGAAGAGTTTTCTCAAGAATGGATGAAAGAATCGCTACGCTATCTGTGCCGTGGACGGAGAGTCTTTCAGGGGAACAACCTGTTCAGCAAGGGGGCCTGCTACAGCATGATGGAGCGACTGCATCCCAGTGAAAACGGACAAAATCATGTCTATCTGGGACAGGATAAATTGAAATCCAATATCGGTATGAAAGTGCGCAGACAGGGAGAGGAATCCTATCAGGCACTGTTAGACGCCGGAATCAACTGGTACGAGGCGCAGAATACCATGGAGTTTTACCTGCTGGAAGGAAGAGCGGTGGAGATCCTGATCACGTCCCTGACGGGAAAGGGCAGCCGGATCGCCAGAATCGTGCCGGAAGAATTGCAGGAAGGAATCACCAGACTGCGGATTCAGGTGGAGATGAAGGATGAAACACATCTGCAGGTGAAACTGGAGGATCTTGGTTTTGGCAGCTTCCGAACAGCTACGCATCATATCTGGAAGGAAGAAATAGAGTTGTAGATCTGCCCGGGGCAGAGAAAATGAGGATGAAAAATGAAGGCAAGTCTGTGTGTGGGAGAATATTGCGAGAATGCCTATAATGTGGAAGGCCTGGATATCCAGGTCTATAGTATGGAAGAGTTGTGCTATTGCCTAAAGGAGAATGCATTCCTGTTAGACCTGTCCATCATGAACGATAAGCTGGTGGACTGGATCGGAGAAGAATGTAAAGTGTGGGAACTGGCAAAACAGCTCTACCCCATGGTACATAAGCAGGGATCCTTAAGTGTGTTCGTGGTGACGATCCTGCAATATGTGGGGATGTACGATCCGGAAGAAATCCTGCAGGTGGAGCAGGTACTGAAGCAAGGAGCGGGACTCAGCAATCTGGAGAAACGCAAGAGCCAGATCGACTATATGGTGGAAAAAAGAAAATATGCGGCAGCCATCCGCGGATATGATATGCTGCTGGAGACCTGGAACCATCTGGAACAGGAAGGCAAGGAACTTCCGGCGGGAAAAGTCCGGGCGGCGATCCTGCACAATAAGGGTGTGGCGCTGACAGGGCTGATGTTTTATGGCAAGGCGGCATATTACTTTAACGAAGCCTGGAAGACCGATCCGGACAGAGAACACCTGGATGCCTATCTGGCGGCAAAGAGAATGGAACTGACGGAGGATGCCTATGTGGCATTTGCAGCGCAGAATCCGGAAAATTATACGGAGTCCCTGGAACTGGAAAAGCGGATCGAGCAATTTGAATGGGAATGGGAACAGCAGCCAGAGTACCGACAGCTACGGCTGCGTGGTGACTGGCGGGTGAACGACAGGGTGAGATACGATGCGGAAAATGAGAGACTGACTCAGGCACTGAAAAACAGTTACCGGACAAGTGTCAGCGTATAGAGAAGACAGCAGGAGAGAATTATGGCGTGGTGGAACCGTTTATTTAAGAAAAAAGAACCGATACAGCAGGAAGAGGACTGGGAACAGCTGGTCTATACCCGCAACGGTGTGAATTTTGATGAGGAAGACCAGAGAAAACGTTACATTGTAAATTGCCTGGAGCAGATCGCAGAGGCTTCCAAGGAGATCGACCTCCTGACGGGAGAGTATACGCTGGTGACTTCTTATCTGACGGATACGGATGAGATTGAGGCCCTGCCAGCAGAGCAGAGAGAAGAGGTCAACCGGGTGGCCGGCAAGCTGGCCGGGCTGGAACAGGAACGCAGCAGATACCGGGAAAAGAAGAACCGTATGCGTGATGCGGACTTCTATGCGATCCGCAAAAGAGAGAACGAGATTGAAGAAGGCATTCAGAAGATTCGGGACGGCGAGAAATACGGCAATCTGATAAGGCAGGATCTGCACAGACTGGACGGAGAACGACATGCCTACGAATACCGGAGAAATGAGCTGGAGAATCTGATGAACAACCAACGGGGCATGGCTGTCATTTTCCTTACGGCATTGATCGTCTGTGTGATCATGCTGGTGATCCTGCAGTATGCTTTTGAAATGGATGTCTATGTGGGACTTTTTCTGGCAGTAGGTGCAGGAGCTGTAGCCATCTCCTATGTCTGCATCCGGTACATGGATGCAGGACGGGAACTGCAGCGGGTGGAGAAGACCATCAACAAGATCATCCAGCTGCAGAATAAAGTCAAGATCCGCTATGTGAACAACTGTCAGCTGATGGAATATCTGTATCTGAAGTACAATACGGACAGTGCAGCAAAGCTGGAAAAACAGTGGAAAATGTATCAGGACGAAAAGGAAGAGCGGAAGCAGTTCGCAGAGGCGGAAGCTAAGATCGAGTACTACCAGAAGCAGCTGGTACAGCAGCTGGCCGGTTACCGTGTGCAGATGCCGGAGCGCTGGATCAGCCAGACAGCTGCGCTTTTGGACAAGCGGGAAATGGTGGAAATCCGTCACGAACTGATCCAGAGAAGACAGGTGCTCCGTAAACAGATGGACTACAATCAGGAAGTAGCGGAGAGTGCAAGAAACGAAGTAAAAGACATCGCAGCCACCTATCCGAAATATGCCCAGGAGATCCTGGCCATGGTGGAGCGGTACGACCGATAAAGAATTGACAAGACACCTCTCGTTGTGTTACTATGACACCGTGTTAGCAATTTACCATGCTAAAGTATACGACGCGGCCAACAGTGAGTGGCAGAACGGGAGGATGCATTATGAAAAGAGTATTAGTGGCATTACTGGCAATCAGCATGGCAGCAGGTGTTCTTACCGGCTGTGGTTCTAAAGGATCTGAGAAAACATTTACCGTAGGTTTCGATGCGGAATTTCCCCCTTACGGATATCGTGATGACAGTGGAGAATATGTAGGCTTTGATCTGGATCTGGCAGCAGAAGTATGCAAGAGACAGGGCTGGGAGCTGGTAAAGCAGCCTATCGACTGGGATGCCAAGGATATGGAGCTTTCTTCCGGAGCCATTGACTGTATCTGGAACGGTTTCACCATGAACGGCAGAGAAGATGCCTACACCTGGACAGAGCCCTATATCGACAACAGTCAGGTATTCGTCGTAGCGTCTGCTTCCGGTGTACAGAACAAGGAAGAACTGGCAGGCAAGGTGGTAGCAGTACAGAAGGATTCCTCTGCGCTGGCTGCTCTGAACGATGAAGAAAATGCAGACAACATTGCACTGCGTGATTCCTTCTCCCAGCTGATCGAATATGCGGACTACAATACCGCTTTCATGGATCTGGAGCAGGGTGCGGTAGATGCCGTAGCCATTGATATCGGTGTGGCACAGTATCAGATTGCGCAGAGAGAAGAAGGAAAATTCGTTATGCTGCAGGGCGAGGACAACAAGCTGGCTGTAGAGCAGTATGCAGTAGGTTTCCTGAAGGGTAATGATGAACTGAGAGATACCGTACAGAAGACACTGGACGAAATGGCAGCGGATGGTACCTTCGCACAGATCGCTGAAAAATGGGGACTGACCGACAGCGTATGTCTCGGTAAATAATCAACTAAGGATAGTTAAGGAGTAGAATTCATGAGTTTGCTGACCATGAGTGCCCAACTGGCAGAGGGCTTTCTGATAACGGTGGAAATATTTGTACTGACCCTTTTGTTTTCCCTTCCTCTGGGGCTGATCGTAGCCTTCGGAAGAATGTCAGGATGTAAGGTGATCCGCATTATCTCCAAAATATACATATCCATCATGAGAGGAACCCCTCTGATGTTACAGATCATCGTGGTGTATTTTGCCCCCTTTTATGTATTCCGCATGCAGGTGGGAACGGGATATCGTTTCCCGGCGGTGATACTGGCATTCGTGATCAATTATGCGGCATATTTTGCAGAGATCTACCGTGCGGGCATTGAGTCCATACCGGTGGGGCAGTATGAGGCTGCGGAGGTGCTGGGCTACAGCAAGGCACAGACTTTCGTGAAGATCATTCTGCCGCAGGTGGTGAAGCGGGTTCTCCCGCCAGTGACCAATGAGACCATTACGCTGGTCAAAGATACATCCATGGCATTTACCATTTCCATTGCGGAAATGTTCACGGTGGCAAAGCAGATCGGAGCGGCACAGACCAGTGTGCTTCCCCTGTTGGCAGCAGGTGTGTTCTATTATATCTTCAATCTCGTGGTGGCTTCTTTCATGGAGTATCTGGAGAAGAAGACATCTTATTACAGATAGGAGCAGTGCGGAAATATGGTCCTTTTGGAAATGAATCATGTGAAAAAAAGTTTTGACGGCAACGGGGTGCTGAAGGATATATCCCTGAAGGTTAACGAAGGAGAAGTTGTCTCCATCATCGGCCCCTCCGGTTCCGGCAAATCCACATTGCTTCGCTGTGCAACGCTTCTGGAGAAAATGGACGGTGGTGAGCTGATCTATTTAGGGCAGACGGCAGCTTCGGAGAAAACGGATAAAAACGGCAGAATACAGTGCGAATACTGTCTCTTATACACATCTCCGAGC
>ENA-OXEY01000085-OXEY01000085.1-human-gut-metagenome-genome-assembly--contig:-NODE-85-length-42658-cov-35.329343_pt1 | contig 42658 bp, 39 predicted proteins | sample MGYA00249365_ERZ652263 | MGnify/ENA primary metagenome ERZ652263 (study PRJEB26925, sample SAMN05826763) | human gut metagenome | biome: ENVO:2100002; feature: ENVO:00000062; material: ENVO:00002003...
TCTACACTATCCTCTTCGTCGGCAGCGTCAGATGTGTATAAGAGACAGGACGAAGGCTATCTGACCATGACCTTAGCCAAAATTTACATCAAACAGCAGCGATATGAAAAGGCTCTTGAAATTATCCGCAAGGTAAATTTGAATAATCCGAAAAAAAGTAGTTACTTTGCAGACCAAATTCGGTTCTTGCAGAAACTGATAGTCAATAAAAAACATCAAAAATAATAAGCAAAATGATTTATTCTGTACTTGTAATTGCGGCTATTGTCGTAGCCATTTTACTTACATTCGTCGTGCTCATTCAGGAGTCGAAGGGTGGTGGTTTGGCTTCAAACTTTGCCGCTTCGAACCAGATTATGGGTGTTCGCAAAACAACTGACGTTATCGAAAAAGCCACTTGGACGCTTGCCGGTCTTCTCGTAGTTCTTTCTGTAGCTACTATTTTCTTTGCTCCCCGTACTTCGGATGCCGACACGGTGGTTACCACTGCTGCTCCTGCCGCACCCGCAGCTCCTGCCGCACCTGCTGCTCCTGCTGCACCTGCTCCTGCCAAGTAAGTAATATTACAATCCAGTCAGGCATTCTGTGCAGTTAAAACATAAAGAAGCAACACTGCCAGACAAACAGCCCCGTTGCTGATTCAATTATTGAATGGGTTTTAAGCCTTTCACCAAGAGGATGTTTATCAACCATTTTAAAGCCTTTTCATTCGTAGAGTTTAAGTGTTTATGTAGTGTCGTCCGCTGTTTTGTATGCGTGACAGACTCTCTAAACCCTTAAGCTCTTTTCTTTTTTGTTCCATGTCATTTCACTCATCATGCTTCGGTTCATCTACGCCCTTATTCTCCTGCTGTTCTTTGCAAAGGCACAATCAGACGTCATCACCTACATTTGGAGTATGCTTTTGGGACATCCGGCCCAACATTGGCCTTGGCTCAACGGCCTGTGGTTGTCGGCCCTGTTCACCGCCATTGCCTCCTGGCTTTCGCGTAAACTTCATCCCAATGGTCACCCCGTAGCCTATGTGTTCACCAGTTTTCTGGTCGTTTCGCTGGTCAGTTTCCCCTTTGCATCAGTTTGGTGGTGGGTAGCTGCGGTACTCATAGCCCTGTGTATAGCTCTGTTGCTAGTACTGTGGCGAAAGCGTTTGCTCCGTCAGTGGGGCAGTCAGCGCAGTTTGTGGCAGAACTTTATGCCCCCCACTGTGTTCCTGCTCGTACTGGGGCTTTACATGGGGGGGATGGCTGCAGCTCCCGATACTGTACACTATGAACTTCGCACAGCCGCAGCCCTGCATGCCCAGCATCCCCATCGCGCTTATAAGGTAGGTAAAAAGTCGCTGTCTACCTCCCCCCGTCTGTTTGCCCTGCGTTGCTATCTCATGGCCACCACCGGCAAGCACGGTTTAGCCGACAGTTTCTTTCAGCAACCCCTTCCGTGTGGAGGAAGCAAAAACCTGCTTTTTCCCACCGACTATCGGCAAACGCTGATTTTTCCCCCCAGTGAACTGTATGCTCAGCTTGGGGCAAGTCCGCGTTCCGGTGAATCGCACCTTGCCTATCTGCAACGCTGTGCCAAATCAGCCGCAGCTCAGCGCAAGAGCGAGGCATACACTCCGGGCGTCGATTACTACCTGTGTGCCCTGCTGATGGATAAACGAATCGATTTGTTTGCGCGCGAAATGACTGCCTTCTACCCCCAGCGCATCCGTTCGCATCAGTTGCCCAGGTATTATGCCGAAGCATTGGTTTATTACACTCGGACCCGCACCCGTCCGTGCGTCATTTACCACGATGCAGCCATTGAAGCTAATTTGCGCGATTATGCCGAGATGGCAGCAAAGTACCCCGATTGGCGCGTACGTTACAATATGATGCGCCGTTCGTATGGCGAAACCTATTGGTTTTGGCATGAATATGAAAAATAACAAGAAAGTAGGGCAGTAGCTGCATGGGAACCCCAGCGAGCTACTGCCTTTTTCGTACGTATCATTTTCTGACAAGCTATTTTCGCTTTGTAGAAATTGTATGGGAAAATAGGCTTGCTCCGTACATTTTGAAAACCCGATAGAGATGAAATGGAATATCCCTATTTCAATTTTTTTCTTGTTTGAAAAGCGTTCGGGAATGCCTGTAAATAAAGGAGGTTAGAGCTTTTTTTGCTGTTTGAAAAAGTGGAGGTGCGATATCAGGTGGCTCAAAAATTGGGCATTTGCAGTGATGAAGTTGTATCTTTGCAGAACCTATGAAGCATGATAGCTTTAATCCATCGGATGAAAAAACAAATATTCCAGTTCATTGTTCATGCAGCGTTCTTTGACATTATGTTACAACAGAAAGTAAGGCAGGCCTGTCTGAAACACCTATTTATATACCAGCAAGGGCCGGCATTGCTGGGAGTTGATTCCGAAATAGTTCGGAAGGCTTTTCCCAGGCAATGCCAGCCCTTGTTTGATGCTGTGTTACGAAAGCAATCCTTGCAGCAGGTGAACACTATTTGTTCAGTTCCTCCCAAAAGGATTCGAGGTCTTCGTCCAATCCTTTCATAAGGTCGCCACTGATTACAATGGTGTCGTCGTCAACGAGATACAAGTCGGCAATCGTTTCGCGATCTTCGCCAATAAGTACATACGAATATGGTTTCAGAATAGCCACATTCTCGGTTACGTCCTTGATTTTCTGAATGGCTTGAATGAGAATAGGTTGCACCGCCTCGTAAAAGTGTTCGTCGTGATTGCCAATCCATTCCTCTACCACACAGCGAGTCAGTTCGTTGTCATCGTCGTCGAACACCAATAATTCGCCGCTTTCCTGTTTAACTTGCAGTTGCAGGTCGGTCAGTGGCAAACATTCCGCATCGGGCAAGAATTTCGAAGTCGCTTTGCGCAAGGCACGTTCTATTTGCTGGTAAGTTTGTTCTGAAGCAGTCATATTTGAATATTAAGGTAAAAGGCCATCTCGATAACAGCACCCGAAGTTTTCAGAAACCCTAAAAACAGTGCGTTAAGGAGAGGCTGTAAGGTTAGTAAAAGCATTGCGAAGCTAACGAATCATTTGCAAGGCAAAATACAAACGTTACGCTTCTGAAAGACGAAGATACAAATTTTTTGATAAGCATTTTCATTATTTCCCCCTTTTTTATAGAGAATCGCATTTGATAACCCCAAAATCTTCAGTTTAGGGGATGAAAAATGCAGGGTAGCGCAGCTACCCTTGACTTTCAATGCACATCTATAAATACAACGATAGTAAAAGAGGTATATATAAGATGCATGAACAATTAGATAGTTGATAATCAATCAAATAGTTGCGCATTTCAAATATTTTTTCGTATCTTTGAGTATTGAAAATTAAATAAGATCGCCATGTTGAGAGCCTATAAATATAGAATCTATCCGACAGAAGAACAGAATGTTTTGCTTGCCAAGACTTTCGGCTGCTGTCGCTTTGTCTATAACTGGGCACTCAACCTGAAGATTGAAGCCTACAAGCAGGAAAAGAAATCTATTGGCAATGTTGAACTGACCAATCGCATGAAGAGGGAATTGAAAACGGAACATGAGTGGTTAGGTGAGGTAAATTCGCAAGCTTTGCAAAGTGCGTTGAGAAACCTTGATACCGCTTACAAAAACTTTTTTCGTGACACTCATGCGGTTGGATTTCCACGCTTCAAAAGCCGAAAGAATCGTCAGAGTTTTCAGTGCCCGCAGCATTGTAGCGTGGACTTCAAGAAGGGGACTCTTTCCATCCCCAAAGCCAAGGGAATCCCAGCCGTGCTGCACCGCAAGTTCAAGGGAATGGTAAAGACTGTCACCATCAGCATGACACCTTCGGGGAGATACTTTGCTTCCGTATTGGTTGATACGGCCATCCAGGAACTTTCGGCATCAACGATACAGGGCAATACGACTTTGGGGATTGATTTAGGCATCAAATCACTTGCCGTATGTTCTGACGGGCGCACGTTTGACAACCCGAAGAACCTGCAACGTAGCCTTGACCGATTGAAACTGTTGCAAAAGCGGTTGAGTCGCAAACAGAAAGGCTCTGCCAACCGCAACAAGGCTCGCATCCTTGTAGCCCGGTTGCAGGAGCGTATTGCTAACTCCCGTAAGGATAACCTTCACAAAATCACCCCTGCACTCACGCACGAGAGCCAAATGCGCACCATCTGCATGGAGCATCTGAACGTGAAGGGAATGCAGCGTAACCACCATCTGGCACAAGCCGTAGGGGATGCTTCTTTCGGAACATTCCTCACCCTGCTTGAATACAAGTGCAGTTGGTATGGCGTGAATCTCATCAAGATAGACCGCTTTGCCCCAAGTTCGAAGACCTGCGGCCAATGCGGCTATGTGTATAAAGGATTGAAACTGAGCGAGCGAAGCTGGACCTGTCCGGAATGTGGCACGCATCACGACCGTGACTTCAATGCCGCTTGCAATATCAAGGAATTTGGCTTGAAAGCCCTACCCACGGAGCGTGGGAAAGTCAAGCCTGTGGACTGCCCAACGGTGGATGACCGACCCTGTGTCCTAAAAAGCCGTGGCAGGAAGAAGCAGGAAAAGAGAGGAGGTATTGGTATCTCCGAAGCCGCTAAATCTTTAGTTTAGCGGTAGTTCACACATTTACACAAAAATCGTAGGTTCTACACTGCTTGTCATTCGTTTGTGGATGGGCAGCATTCTGTAGCTCTTTCACGTTTAAAACCCATTTGCTGCTTATTCCGAAAGGCAGTAATATTTCATTTGTTTTTATGAAACGAACCCTTAGTTATATCCTCGCCCTGTTCACTTTGCCTTTTGCCCCACTTGGCGCGCAGCCGCTCTTGCCCAAGCCGCAGCAAGCAGTGATGCAGAAAGGCAGTTTCCGCATTGATAAACCCTTCCGCATTGACAATGCTGCAGGCAATGCCGCGCTCAACTTTTACGATGTTTTGCAACCCGCAGCCGCCCGTATGCCCCACGCCTCAACCCATCGTTATGTGCGTTACCAGTTCGACAAATCGTTGCCCTCGGCCGAAGCATACCGTTTGCAAGTAAGTGCCGACAGCATACTCATCACAGCCAAGGGGCATGAAGGTTTTATGCGAGCCGCTCAGACGCTTAATCAGCTTGTTACCCGGCGCGGAATAACCTGCTGCACCGTGACCGACAGTCCCGCCTTTGCATGGCGCGGCGTGATGATTGATGTGAGCCGCCATTTTTTCAGTATCGACTTTTTGAAAAAGCAAATTGATGCGTTAGCCCGTTACAAAATAAACCGGCTCCATCTGCACCTGACCGATGCTGCCGGATGGCGAATGGAAATCAAACGCTATCCGCTTCTTACCTCGCTGGCAGCCTGGCGCACTGATTCGTTATGGAAAACCTGGTGGAACAACGGCCAACGACACTATGCTGCTGAAGGTACACCCGGGGCCTACGGAGGATATTACACCCAGGATGAATTGCGCGCACTCAACGACTATGCACAGCAACGAGGCATTACCCTTGTGCCCGAAATTGAGATGCCGGCTCATTCGGAAGAAGTGCTCACAGCCTATCCCGAACTTTCGTGTACGCACGAACCTTACAAACAGGCCGACTTCTGTCCCGGCAACGAAGCAACCTATACTTTTTTGGAAAATGTGCTGACCGAAGTGATGGAAGTGTTTCCCTCCACCTATATCCATGTAGGCGGTGATGAGGCCGGCAAGGCATCGTGGCCAAAGTGTCCGCGCTGTCAGGCTTTGATGCAAAAACTGGGTATCGACCACGTAGATGGTTTGCAAACCTATCTGATTAACCGTATGGGCAAGTTCTTGCAATCGCATGGACGCCAAATGTTGGGTTGGGATGAAATCATTGCCGACTCTCTGCCCCAAGGCACTGCCGTGATGGTGTGGCGCGGTACGGACAAGGCAGGCGAAGCCATTCGCAAGGGGTGCGACGTGGTGCTTTCGCCCGGTGCCTATTGTTATCTCGACAGCTATCAGGATGCACCGCCCACCCAGCCTGAAGCCATTGGCGGCTATCTGCCTCTGCAAAAAGTGTATGCTTACGACCCCTTGCAAAACCTTACGCCCGATGAATGCAAACGGGTGAAAGGGGTGCAAGGAAATTTGTGGACAGAATACGTGCTCACGCCCGAGCAGGCTGAATATATGCTTTATCCGCGTGTATTAGCCTTGGCAGAAATAGGGTGGAACGGCACTGGGCAAAAGGATTATGCCGACTTTCGTCAGCGTGCTGAACGTGAAGTAGACGTTTTGCAGCGCAAGGGTATCCATGCCTTTGATTTAAAGAATGAACGTGGCGAACGCCCCGAAGCCTTGCAGCCCGTGAAGCACAAGGCTGTTGGTGCCAAGGTGCAATATAATTTGCCTGCCCATCCTTATTACCTCGCCGGTGGCGACGGAGCATTGACCGATGGTTTGCGTGGCGGTTGGGCCAACAACGACGGACGTTGGCAAGGCTTTATCAAAGGCAAGCGTTTCGATGTAGTGGTCGATTTGGGTTCGGTGCAGTCAGTCAGCCGCGTTACGTGCGACTTCATGCAGTCGTGCGGTCCCGAAATATTCTTCCCCTCTGCGTTTATTGTTTCCGTATCGGCCGATGGGCAGCAATTCACCGAAGTAGCGCGTACGAGTTATGAATCGGCCAAAACCGTATTGCCCGATGTGCGCACCTGTTCTTGGAAAGGAACAGCCACCGAAGCACGCTATGTGCGCGTGCAAGCCGAACCTTCAGCCTTTGGCGGCTGGGTATTTACCGACGAGGTAGTGATAGAATAAATGCTTTATGTCTGTAAAAAAATAAACGTCAATGTAGTAACTATTTAAAGTTGACACATTGGCGTTTATTTGCTATTAAATCCAGAACTTTTCAGTTTCTTTTACGATTTTGACGTTGGGAACTTCTTTATTTTCAATCAAATCATATATTTTCGAAGCATAAACTACATCATGGAGTGCAAGGCCGTAATAATAGTCAATAATCCTTTGTTCCTCAGATTTTCTTCCCGGATCACGTCCTGCAAGCACTTCGCCAATTTCGTTATAGTCGTTGAACTGTGAAAAGAACTTAAAGCCCTTGATGTGGTCGGTGTCATCGCCAAAAACACGGTCAAAAGTGACATCACAATTTTGTAATCCTCTCATATGAACAGGTATAACTGTTACCCCGGGTTGAAATGTTTTTTCGTCCTCAACAAGCAGTCCGTTTGCACTGGTGATGCAACTGAAAAACACATCAACTGAACGAGCCATTTCGTTGATGTCATCCACGATTTCGAACGACACATTATCATAGTTTTTGAATCGTTCAATGAATAGTTCAGCTTGGTTTTTATATCGGAGCAATTTAACGTCGAAATGCTTTTCTGGTTCTGCTTCAAGTACGCAGAGCATCGTGGCTCGCGCGGTGTTACCTAAGCCTACAAAGCCGTAAACATGTGCATTGGTTTTACGAAGAGCCTTAGCCGAAACAGCTGCCACGGCTCCGGTACGCATGGTTGTAATCCAATCACAATCAACGAGTGCAAGCAGTTTTCCATTGTTTGCATTGTAAAGTAACATGTCGCTGCCAAGTGAGGGAACAGCTCCTTCTATGCGATGTACTTCTTTAATACCAAAATATCTGTTCGCATTTTTATTCTCCTTTTTTTGTGGCAGTAGACAAGGCATAGAGGTAAAGAAGTCATATTCAGCAGGATGCACACTTATTTTTGCGGGGAGTTGTGCTTCAGCTTTCATTGCAAAACTTTCATAAATCCATGCGACACACTCTTTGGCCGAAATACCTAAAGAGCGTATTAAGTTTTCAGAAATTATTTTCACGGTTTGTTGTTTTTATTTATAGATGAGCAAATTCCATCCTCAAAATGGGTGATGGAAAGTAACATACAATAGATTTGTAATACGAAGGAGTAATGATGTTACGCATGCAAAAATAGAGAAAATGAATGAGTTTTCCAAAGTTTTGTTTATTAAAGAATTGGGGTTTTGGAAACTTAGCATTGGGCAAAATTCTGTTGCCTTATGTTACGCATTTGTGTTTGGTATGTAACTGTTATCAAAGAAGGCAAGCCGAACCTTCAGCCTTTGGCGGCTGGGTTTTTACCGACGAGGTAGTGATAGAATAACCTCCCCTTTTTAGAAATAAAAAAAGTGACGCAAATGTGCAACCTATTCAAGTTGCTGCATTTGCGTCACTTTCTGTTAGTATTAAAAACCAATGCTGAATCCCATGGTCAAAGGCGTGAACGATGGACCGAAATCAGTGTTCAGCACCTTGCACGGACTGTATTTGGCATACACACCTAGCCAACGCCAGTTGAGTAGGACTCCGAAGTCTACCGACACCGGCTGGTGGTGAATGTGCGAGTCACCTTCTTTAACGTGATGCACTACCGTTTCGTTTGGCACTAGTTCAGTATCGACTATGCGGTATTGAGTTTCGATAGAAGCAAAGGTATTGAAGTTCAAGGTTGCTGAAAGTCCCACTTTCCACTGGTTGCCAAGGTGGAAAGCGTAAGTGAACGGAACGCTGATGCTAAATACCTTGATGCGCGAACTGCCGATTTCGCTCACCTCTTCAGGATATGGGCTGATAATGAGATTTGCGTTGGTGTCCTTGTCGAAACGCGAACGTCCCGTCATTCTGAAGTTGCGCCAGTTTACTCCCAGCCCCATGCTGAAGTACTGTTTGCGGTTGCGCGTGTACCAGCGGTAGGTTAGAGGTGTAAATCCCACTTCAATGGATGACCCCATGTCAATGTCCATGGCTTTGGGCGCATCGATGGCCTGTACGAAACCGATGTGAAAGTCGCCAAAGTAGAATTTAGATTTACGTTTGCCCAAGTGGCATTTTGTTTTTTTCTTGATGTCTGTTAAAGAGAGCATGTGGCAATCCTTTTCGGCATCGGTCAGTGAACTGTCATTATCAATATGGCGTGTGGCATTGTTGGCCGACGTATCACTTACAAGGACAGAATCCGTTTGCTCTTGTGCCGTAACCAGTTGCCAACAACTTAGTGATGCGATGATTAAAGTGTAAAAACGTAGCATGGTTAGAAAGGGTGTTAGAATGTGTAACCAATGGAAAGTGAATTAAAGTTGGGGGCAACAGGCGAAGTGGAACGCTTCAGCGGACTGTAAAGCACATACAATCCTCCCCATTCTTTGGAAGCTATATCGAAGCGGAAACTTACGCCGAAGGGGCGTCGGTCAATGTGACGGTAGCGGTCGGTGATGTGTTGATTGCCTATATTGTAGCGATTTTTGACTAGCATTTTCGGATAAAATTCCGGAATTACCATCAGACGCATTTCTGTTTTTTTCGTGCTGTACTGATAACCCAGCTGCAAGCCTAATGAGTAAGTAAACAGTCGCGAACGTCGGTGTGTGCTTTCGTCAGCAAAGGGCAGGGTGCTTAAGTGTGAGTTCTGCTTAATCCACTGCAGACCTTTGCGCTGCTTGAAACAATCAGCTTCGAAGCCCAATCCGGCAATGAGTGCGTGGTTTTTGCGTGGCAACTGTGTAATCAGTTCAAAAATGTTGAAGCCAGCGTGCAATCCCACTTTGGCGTTGAACTGATTGGTGCGTTGCAAAGGAATAGTTGCACCCAGGCGCAGCCCCGAAATCATTTGGAATGTATATTTTGTATTGTTCTTTGTTTTTTTAAAGGGAAGTGCGAGCGAAAAGTCCCATTTTGTGGCATGCTCATTGATCGAGGCATTCATTTCGTCGTTCGAACTGATGGTGTGATTGTAGCGATACCCCGGTTCACCTTCGCGACCATAAATATAAAAACTCGTTTCAGAGCCCGCAGCATTGCTTGTAACGATAATGCTGTCGGGGCGAATTACTTTATGCACGGTGTCATTGACAACCGTCGGTTGTGATTGAGCCGATGCCGTGAGGCACATGAGGCTGCAAAAGATGAAAAGCAGATCTTTCATAGTCTATCTGTATTTAAATTTAATCAGTGAGTAAGTTCAGCAGATGTTCTAAAAGTAACCTTCAACATCAGCTTATTTGGCAAATTTGCTTTTTAATTCGTCGAGCGTGGCCGATCCTTGCATATAAATGAGCGTAAGCGTGTTTTGTCTGGAAGTCGTAGAGTTCAGCGAATTGTTTCGGAAGAACAAGTAACGTCGGGTTTTATCTATTGGCCGTAGTTGGTAAAAACCATAATAAAGTCGTGCACCTTTGCTCCCAGCCTCCTTGTCAATGGCCTCTTTGGTATCGGTTTTGATAGCTTTTTCCAATTCAGCGATGTTTACCGCATGAATTGGCAGCGTCAGGCTGCGAAATAGCGACAATTTGTAGGGTTTAAGTTGTTTGCCCTTAATCAGCGTTTCGGTAGCATCCTTTCTTTTCCCATAGGAACTGTCAAAGAATTTGCCTATCTGCAGATCCTTTTGAGCTGAAAGGGGGAGAGAGCCGAAACAGAGCAGGCATAGCATAAGAATGAGTGAATGTTTCATGGCATAAAGCAATGAGAATTGGCATTGTGATTTTAAAGAAAAGTAAAAAGACACGTTTTTAATGAAGCATCGTTGTTGTTATCCAATCAGTTTATTCCGTGGGACAAAACATCTGCGACATTTGTTCCTCAATGCCCGGTGCATCGTGCGGTCGGCTGATGTCGGTCAGTGCTTCGTGCATGGCCTGTTCCACCTGTGAGGTATTGGTCACCTTTTTGCCATGAATGTAAGCCACACATCGGTTATTTTGTTGGTGAATATATCCTGTGAGTGCGATACCTCCGGCCAGCAGCAGCGGCATGCAAATAGTAGCAGCACGTTGCCATACGTGTCGACTCGTTAGGGTGAAGCGTTTTCTGCGTGTTGTAAGTCGAATTGTCCGGTCGGGCAAGTTGGTTTTTGGGAAAACCAGTGCATCGCAAATAGCTACACCCATAACCGCACGCACCTCGTTGAACTGAGCGTCGGCCCCTTCAGGCGATGCAATGAATTGTTTCAGTGCGGCCTCTTCCTGTTCCGAGGTTTCAGCATCAAAGTAGCGCTGTATCAGTTGCCGGGCTTGTTCGGCAGTAAGTATTTGAGGCAATGATTTGTTCATAGTCAGGAAGTTTTTAGTCGTTGGCATGTAGTTCTCGGTAAATATCGCGTATGGTTTTTCGTGCTCTCGACAGTTGCATTCTGACAGCTGTCGGTTGCATATTCAGTTCGTATGCAATGTCATCGTACGACTTTTCCCGGTAGTCGCGCAAGTGAATAATTTGCTGTTGCAGAGGAGTGAGTCGTGTTCGAATCAGTTGCATCACTTCGTTGTACTTAATTTGCGTATCCTCTTTGCTTTCATCTGCTGGTTCGCAGTCATTGCGGTAGCATTCAGTCAGTTCAACAAGCGGCGCTGTTTGCCTTCGTCTGATTCTGTCAATACTTAAATGCTTCACCGCAACGGTCAGCATGGCAGCAGCCTCGTCTGCTGTGTGAATGTCAGTACGTTTGGTCCACATTTTCACAAAGGCATCTTGCAGAGCATCTTCTGCATCATCAGCACAGCCCGTCAGGCCGGTAGCCATTCGGAGCAGTCCTTTGCGTAGCCTTTGAAAGGCAGCGAGTATTGGATTATTGTCTGCAGGGTAAGCCATGTGAATAATTAGGTTGTTTTACTAAGATAACGCAGATAAATGCTTTTTGTAACAAAATTCAAGAAAAAAAATAAAACGAAGGGAGCTGTAAGTATTAGCAAAGGTAATCATAAAGGCTAATACTATTAGGGGTGTGCACCGCATTTTTGTAGGCAAACACACAATAAAAAAAACAGGTGCTGCCCGCAAGCAACACCTGTTGAAGAATGAATAAAAACTTTGAAGCAGACAGCCTACAAGTCGTGCTGTTGTAAGCGGTAAGCGGCCAATTCCTCGTATTTTGTGCCCGGACGGCCATAGTTGGCGTACGGGTAAATGCTGATGCCGCCACGAGGGGTAAACAGTCCCGTCACCTCAATGTATTTGGGATTCATGAGTTTAATCAAGTCCTTCATGATAATGTTCACACAGTCTTCATGAAAATCACCGTGATTACGGAAACTGAACAAATAGAGTTTCAAACTTTTGCTTTCTACCATCAAGTGGTCGGGTAGGTAGGCAATGCGAATTTCGGCAAAGTCGGGCTGTCCGGTAATAGGGCAGAGGCTTGTAAATTCCGGGCAGTTAAAGCGCACCCAGTAATCGTTGCCAGGGTGTTTGTTTTCGAAAGTTTCAAGAACTTCGGGAGCGTAGTCACTCTTGTATTCGGTTTTGCGGCCGAGAGCTTCAAGCTTTAAATCTTCGCGCATAGGGCTAAGTTTTTTGATGAGTATGGAAAATGGAAATGAGATGATTGCGGCTTTGAGCTTACGTTTAAATCAAGCTGACATTAGGTTTTGGCTGCTTAAAGTTACGCGCCAAAGGAGCCGCAAAGGGCGTGTTGAGCTTGCGGGCGTGCTGCGGACAACCCTTTACACAAGCCGCACATTTTATGCACTTCGACGCATCGGTTTCGGTTAGGCTGTCAGCACTGATAGCCCCCGTGGGGCAGATGCGTGCGCAAGCTCCGCATTGCGTACAGACAGCTTCGTTCGTAACCGGAACAATTTTAACCGGATGCTTTTTCATGCGACGGCGATACGACAGCACGAAGGCAATGAAGCGCAGTTTGCTCAGCCAGTTGCTCGGCGGACATTTCAGTTGCGAACAGTCAACAGCCAGAGGTTCGGAATGCTGCTCCATTTTTTCGCGAATAGCCAAGCCAAAGTTCAGAGCCTCGTTCAAGTCGCTGTGGTTCGGGCGTCCGGCTGCAATGGGACGTTCGGGCGTGCTGTACGAGTGTTCACCCACGTATGCAGCCGCACCCACCACGCAAAATCCGCGTTCCTTCAGGAAATCAGCCAACTGAGTGGGGGCATGACCAAAGTCGCGGTTGCCATAGAGCACAATCGCTACAGCCGGCGTGTTGTTGCCCCGCAGTTGGTCTAAGCGTTTCAGGGCAATGGGAGCCACAGCACTGCCATACACCGGCACGCTCACAATGAGCAAATCTGTCGGAGCAAATTCCGTTGGAGCAAGCGGCGTAAGGGTGGCATCGAGTTCTTTGGCTATTCGTTTGGAATAACCCTTAGCCACAGCCCGTGCAATGTTGCGCGAGGTGTGAGTGGGCGAAAAGTAGGCAATACTGGTTTTGAGCATGATAGGTGTAGAAAAAAAGTAGGTGAAGTTGTTACGTTGACGTTGAACATGCAAATAGCTTTCAACGTCAACTTATGTTCGTATTCAAGCAGTCGGAGTAGCTATTTACTTTCCGGCTGTTTTTCTTTCAGTTTTAAGTAAGCCTCCAGTCCTTCGCGGCGCAGCGTGCAAGCCGGGCAGTGTCCGCAGCCGTCGCCCACGATACCGTTGTAGCAAGTGAGTGTGCGGTGACGTATCAGGTCGAGCACACCAAGTTCATCGGCCAAGGCCCACGTTTGGCATTTGTCAATCCACATGAGCGGTGTGTGAATCACAAAACTATCGTCCATAGCCAGGTTCAGTGTGACGTTGAGCGATTTGATAAACGAATCGCGACAGTCGGGGTAGCCCGAAAAGTCCGTTTGCGAAACCCCGGTAACCAAGTGCTTGATGCCATGTTCGCGTGCATACACTGCCGCAATGCTCAGAAAGAATAGGTTGCGTCCCGGCACAAAAGTATTGGGTACACCGTCGGCAGGCTTTTCGCTGTCCATGGGGATAGACGTGTCGGTGAGCGAGTTGTGCGCCAACTGGCTGATGAAGCTTACATCCATCACGTCGAAATGCACCCCGGCTTCTTCGGCAATTTGGCGTGCCAGTTCCACCTCGCGAACATGCTTTTGTCCGTAAACAAAGCTGAGGGCATATACTTCGGTAAAATGCTTTTTGGCCCAGAACAGGCAGGTAGTAGAGTCTTGGCCGCCGCTGAACACCACCAGTGCGCGGCTCGGCTTGTTGAGTATAGGCGTTATCATACGAATTACTTTTTGCTAATTTATAAATCCAGAATTTTCCAGGGGCTGTAAGAAATGTGACTGTCGTAGGCATCGGCGCCTTCGAACTTTTTGAGTTTGCGCACGATGCGGATGGTTAGTGGCAGGGCAATGATTTCATACACGGTTTTCAGCACCACCTGATTGACCATGAGCAACGGCATGACGCTCCAGGGCACCACACCCCCCAAGGCCAGCGGAAAGAACACCAGCGAGTCGGCCGTTTCGCCCACCACAGTCGATGCAATGGCACGCAGCGAAAAGTGTTCGCCGTTTTTGGCCTGCAACTTCATGCGGCTCATCACGTAGGCGTTGAGAAACGAACCTACCAGAAAGGCCAGAAACGAAGCGCCGGCAATGCGCGGTGCCAAGCCGAACATTTCGTGAAAACCCTGTTCGCCCTGCCAATAGGGAGCACCCGGCAAGGCATCGGCTGCCAAACCAAAGAGCACAAAAAGAAAATTCATGAAAAAGCCTAACCAAATAATCAGGCGGGTACGGCGGTAGCCCCATACTTCGACCAAGCAGTCGTTGATAATGTACGAAACCGGAAAAACAATGAGTCCGGCTGTCAGGTCGAGCGGACCTAACGTCACTTGCTTTGTTTCGAGCAAGTTAGCTGCAATTAAGCATACGCAGAACAGCATTCCGAGGAGCATAAACGGAATGCTGACCATCGGCCTTTGAGGGCCGGTCAGTGAAGTTTTTGACATAAAATATTCTTGTTTTTTACGAGGTTTATCAAGCACTCGAAGCGCAAGGAAGCCCGTCGCCTTACGGTCGGACAAGGCGTGGTATTGCGCTTGGCGGTTGCAAAATTACAAGTTTTTTATGGGATTAGGCTTTCTGTTTAGAATAAATAACTACTTTTGTTTAGGCTGTAGCCCATGAACTGACTGAAAACTGCGCGGCCCGAATACTTAAGTAAGTGCTTAATTTGTTTTCGGCCTTTGCATCCAAACGAAAAATAATTGCTCCATGAAAATACTTATAGTTGAAGACGATGCCGATTTGCGCGAAATAACCGAACGCTCCTTGTTGAAAGAACGCTACCTTGTGGAAACCGCCGACACTTACAAAGCGGCACGGCAAAAAGCCCTGGTGTACGAATACGACTGCATTTTGCTCGACATCATGCTGCCCGATGGCAACGGACTCGACCTTTTGCGCGACTTGCAAAAGGAAGGTCACCGTATGCCCAATGTCATTATCCTTTCGGCCAAGGATTCGATCGAAGACAAGGTGACCGGACTGGATTTGGGTGCCGACGACTACCTGCCCAAACCCTTCCACCTGGCCGAACTGCACGCCCGCCTGAAAAGCGTGTTGCGCCGCAAACAGCGCGATGGCGAAGCCTTGTTGAAATATGCCAACGTGTGTGTACACCCCGACAGCTTCAAGGTGGAGGTGGACGGTAAACTGATAGACCTCAGCCGTAAGGAATACGACATCCTGGTTTACTTCATGAACCGCCCGAACCGCCTGATCGAAAAGAGCATATTGGCCGAAGCCGTGTGGGGCGACTCTATCGATCAGGCCGACAATTTCGACTTTATTTACGCCCAGCTCAAAAACCTGCGCAAAAAACTGAAAGAAGCCGGCGCCGAATTGGAAATCAAAACCGTGTATGGTTTTGGTTATAAACTGGTGTGATGCGTTTGAAGTAATATTTGAATATGATATTTTGTTTTTAATGGATGTAAAATGCTTTTATTATACTCTATTATATGGGTAAATCTGTACATAATATCGTAAAAAATTGAATATTTAGATATTTTAATAGTATTTTTTTACATATGAAAACTATATCCTTATATTTGCATCATCTAAATAAAAAATGGCCGTTTATGTTTGGATTTGGGGTAAACTGCATAATAGTCACGCTTTATCGTTGTTTACCTGATCATATATGTGGAGGAGGCAGTCGCCTTCATGTATATGTAAATGAATTTATTGCATTAAATAGTTTCATGACTGAATAGATAAAAACCGTGAATTCAGAAAAGTATGAACAAATTAAATCATTGACAACATGAAAAAAATCTTTTTTAGTTTAGCCGCTTTATTCTCTTATATGCTTTCGGTAGATGCACAGACTACCACTTTTCCTACATTTAACTATGATTGGAAGCCTGGTAAATATTATGGTTCAAAAGCTGGTAATACACCTTTTAATCCTTGCTCGGGTAAATGCACTAGAGTTTGCGCAGAAATTAAACTTATTTCTCCAACAGACGGGCCAATTACTGCCGATGGGGTGGATTGGTTACCCACTACATTTTCCAATCAGACGACCAAGGACGCAACTCCCATAATGCTGTGGCGCGTTCCGAAAGATTTTCCGGAGGAAGAATTTCAGAAAATAAAAATGAAAGAGTCGCTATACAGCAACTTGCGTGTAGTTAGAGGATTGGAAAAAGAAGAAGCTAAATAAGAAAGGATACCTTTTTGAATACCTACTTATACATATTGATAGATTTGGTGTGCGGATAATACATCTTTTGCATTCCATTTGTTTGTTTAAATTATAAAGCACAGTGAAAAATTTTTTGTTGAAAATTGTTGCATTCTGTCTTTGCGGAAGTGGGGTAGTGAGTGCATTCGGTCAGGAAGAAAGTGCTTACCGGTATATGATTGAAAGCGACGATATCCGTATGTCGCAGCGTCCGGGAACCGAGCAGCTATTGCGCAATTACATAAGTCCGGTCCTGTCGGGCGAAGACAGCGTGACCGTATTCTTCATGATTCCGACGGCATGCCCCCGGTGTGAATCGATAATCAAACCGGCCATCGAAAGACTGAAGAGAGTAAACGGCAAAGAGCGCGTGCTGCTTGTAGCCTGGCACCCGGATGTACAAGCCACGCAAACCTATTTGGATAGACAGCATTTTGGCGAGGACTACCGGCTGGTGGATTCAGTGGGTACGTTTAACGACATTTTCAGTACCTCAATGGGCACGTTGCAGGGTTTGCTGATAGCTCGAATTGCTGTGAACGAAGGTCGCATGGTGACTGGGGGTGACTATTCGTCGGTGACTGAAGCATTCTTTCGGGATTTTCTGGCCGAAACCAAGCCGCTGCCCTTTCATGTTTACGATCAAGAAGCCGTAGACTTTAAACGCGAACAACGCAGTGAAAAAACGAAGGTTCATACCACCGAAAAACTGAAATATACGGCCCATGAACTGGATACCAAAGGATATTTTCCGGGACACGTTCGCAATCACCCCATTGTAAAGGGAAAGGAACTGCTGATGCTCGACAAAATGTGTAACGGAGCCTTACACCTGATTGAAGGTGGAGATGGAGTGTATCGGATGCAAAACTTTATCGAAGTAGACAGTGCCCGGCGCGATACCTTTGTGACGCTTCCACCGGCCGAGTACAACGGTTACAAGTCGCTGTTTCGTTACATTCCGCTTGATGCCATATTTGCGGCCGACGGAAATGTCACAATGTCGTATTCCCTGCCCAATGTGTTTATTCAGCAATCGCCGCTTGGCACCGGTGAAGAAGTGGCCTTTTACAATGAGTGTGCCTTTCTGCATTACAATGAACAGGGAAATAAGTTGCAGTCGCTCGTTAAATTTGCGAATGATAATTTAGAGGAATGGATGGAGTGTCACTTCCGCATCTTTCCGCTGCGACCGGGATACATCACCATGTCGTGCCAAAAAATGAGGTGGCCAATCATCGACGAAAAATCAGAATGGGGAAACCCATTGACCGACCCGGCAATGGATGGTTTCTACAATCAAAGCAATCCGTATGCCTTGGAAATGGAATTGGCAACCGGAAAAATCACCAAACGCTTCGGACAACTGGAAGATGTGTTCCGACAGACGCGCTCCGGATATTGGTATTCAAATTTAGTAGCCGATACGCACAACGGAAAATTTGTGTATGGCAATCAGTTGGCCGGAACGCTCTACCTGACTGCGGATGATGCACCCGAAAAGACATTGAAAACCTATTGCGTGTTTGACCCCGGATTGCCCCCAAAAGGCGATAAAGCCCTGCTCGAATCCCACCTTGATGAGTATTTGCTGGCTTTCGTGCCCTATTTTTCGAAAACCATTGAGCAGGTGACGCTCGATGACAAGTATATCAACTGTTTGCTTAGAACCGGACAGCCCGGAAAAACAGACGAAAGCGATACGTATGAGTTCATAAAAATAGCTCGCAAAACGGGTAAGGTCGATATACGCTATGAACTTGCACCAGAGCATCCCGATGAACTTCTGATGGCTTACGGAATGACCAAAAACGACAGCGATAATCTTCCTTTTTATATCTGTAAAAAGCAGGGCCGATATGTGTTGAAATACATCAAGCCTTAATTTATTGCATGGTCGTTTGTCCGACGATTCATCTTTTTGGTTAACTTTGTAAATAGGTGTGCCGCAACCCTTTCGCAAGCCGAAGGGTTGACGTGCACACCTGTTGCTGTATTTCAGCTTCTACTTAAAGAAAATGGAAACTTGACTAAAAATCGGATGTTATGCGCCTGTTACATGTAGTTACTTTCAGACTGACGCTTATGGCCACCGCACTGCTCACTTTTTGGTCGGTGCTGTTCTATATAGCCATGATGGACGAGGTGAACGACGAAGTGGACGATTCGCTCGAGGATTATGCCGAAATGATTATTCTTCGGTCGCTGCGAGGCGAAGCTTTGCCCCGTAGTGCCAACGGAACGAATAACTTTTACTTCTTGCGCGAGGTCAGTGATGCGTATGCTAAAACAACTTCGAGTGTGCGCTATGCCGATCGCGACATTTTTTTAACTTCAAAAAACGAAACGGAACCGGCACGCGTGCTTACCTATATATATATGCGTGCCGACGGACATTACAATGAACTGACAGTGGCTACCCCGAACATTGATAAATCGGATTTGCGAGGGGCCATCGCTTTTTGGATAGGATTGCTCTACGTAATACTGATAATCAGCATCATGCTGGTGAACCTGTGGGGGCTGAAACGAAGCATGAAGCCACTGAATAAATTGCTCGGCTGGCTCGATCGCTATAGGCTGGGACAGACTAATGAACCGCTGAATAACCCGACGAAAATCCGGGAGTTCAGAAAACTGAACGAAACTACAGAACGGAGTATGCATCGCATCGAACAGCTGTACGAACAACAGAAAGTGTTTGTGGGGAATGCGTCGCACGAAATGCAAACCCCCATCGCCGTTTGTCAGAACCGCATTGAAATGCTGCTCGATGATGAGGGGCTGAACGAACAGCAAATGGGCGATTTAATCAAAGTGCGGCAAACACTGCAACAGCTGTCGCGCCTGAACAAATCGCTGCTGATGCTTTGCAAAATTGAAAACGGACATTTCAGTGCCAATGAACCGCAAAATCTGACGATGATAACCGAACGCTTGCTAACAGACTATCAGGCTGTGTATGCCTCGCAGGATGTAAGGGTTGAACTACACGACCGAAAGCCCTTTGTGCTCAATATGGACGAGAACCTGGCCTCCATGCTCGTGGCTAATCTGCTGAAAAATGCCTATGCCCATAATGTACAGGGCGGGCAGATACACATTACAGCTACAACCGACAGTTTGCGCATTGCGAATACCGGAGAATCGCAGCCGCTTGACGTCTCGCTCATTTTTCAACGTTTCTATCATACCAAGAACCGACAAACGTCGACCGGATTAGGACTGGCTATGGTCGATGCCATTTGCAAACGCTACGGGCTGACTATTGCCTATTCCTTTGACAATGGCTTACACACCTTTACGCTTACCCAATCATAAAGTGTAGGTTATTGTCTGAATTTCCCTGTTTTAAACCCAATTCGTCAGTGTGTGCTGCGTCAGTTGACAACCCTAGATGCAGTGAAGGAAATAAAAAACTGACAAAATGGCAGAAAATATTTTTTTTACGACTGAAAAACTTTGGCACGCTTCTTGCTAGATATAGGGCGTACGGCTAAAACGTACAGAAAACCTTTCATTAGTAACAAATAAAAAATATATACAATCATGGGAAAGATTATTGGTATTGACTTAGGAACTACTAACTCATGCGTTTCAGTGTTCGAAGGTAACGAACCTACCGTTATTGCTAACAGCGAAGGTAAGCGCACCACTCCTTCAATCGTAGCCTTTGTTGAAGGTGGCGAACGTAAGGTGGGCGATCCCGCAAAGCGTCAGGCTGTGACGAACCCCTTGCGCACGATTTACTCAATCAAGCGCTACATGGGTGAAACCTACGATCAGGTACAGAAAGAAATTGCCCGTGTGCCTTACAAAGTGGTACGTGGCGAAAACAATACTGCACGTGTTGAGGTGGACGGCCGTCAATACACTCCGCAGGAAATTTCGGCTATGGTGCTTCAGAAAATGAAGAAGACGGCCGAAGATTACTTAGGCCAGGAAGTAACTGAAGCCGTTATCACGGTGCCTGCTTACTTCTCTGACTCACAGCGTCAGGCAACGAAAGAAGCCGGACAGATTGCTGGTCTTGAAGTAAAGCGTATCGTTAACGAACCTACTGCCGCAGCTTTGGCTTACGGTATTGACAAGGCCAACAAGGACATGAAGATTGCCGTGTTCGACTTGGGTGGTGGTACGTTCGATATCTCAATCCTCGAATTCGGTGGCGGTGTATTCGAAGTGCTTTCAACCAATGGTGATACTCACCTCGGTGGTGACGATTTCGACCACGTAATTATCGACTGGTTGGTTCAGGAGTTCAAGAACGACGAAGGTGCTGACCTCACGGCTGACCCCATGGCTATGCAGCGCTTGAAAGAAGCTGCTGAAAAGGCTAAGATTGAACTTTCAAGCTCAACCAGCACTGAAATCAACCTGCCTTACATCATGCCTGTTGGCGGTGTGCCCAAGCACTTGGTTAAGACGCTTACCCGTGCTAAGTTCGAAGCTTTGGCTCACGGCTTAATCGAAGCTTGCAAAGCTCCGTGCGAAGCAGCTCTGAAGGGTGCCGGCTTGTCTACTGGCGACATCGATGAAGTAATCCTTGTAGGTGGTTCAACTCGTATTCCCGCCGTACAGGAATTGGTAGAAAAGTTCTTTGGCAAGGCTCCTTCTAAGGGTGTTAACCCCGACGAAGTTGTAGCTGTTGGTGCTGCTATTCAGGGTGCCATCTTGAACAAGGAACAGGGTGTAGGCGACATCGTATTGCTCGACGTAACTCCGCTTTCATTGGGTATTGAAACCTTGGGTGGTGTAATGACCAAGTTGATTGATGCAAACGCCACTATTCCTTGCAAGAAGAGTCAGGTGTTCTCAACTGCCGAGGATAACCAGCCCGAAGTAACCATTCACGTATTGCAGGGTGAACGTCAGTTTGCTCGCGACAACAAGAGCATTGGTCGTTTCAACTTAGCCGGTATTGCTCCCGCTCGTCGTGGTGTTCCTCAGATTGAGGTAACCTTCGACATCGATGCCAACGGTATTTTGAAAGTATCAGCTAAGGATAAGGCAACTGGTAAGGAACAAACCATCCGTATCGAAGCATCAAGCGGTTTGAGCGAGGACGAAATCAACCGCATGAAGGCAGAGGCTCAGGCCAATGCTGAGGCTGACCAGAAAGAACGTGAACGCGTGGACAAAATCAACGAGGCTGACTCAATGATTTTCCAGACCGAGAACCAACTCAAAGAACTTGGCGACAAACTTCCTGCTGATCACAAACAGCAAATTGAAGCAGCTCTTGCCAAGTTGAAAGATGCTCACAAGGCTCAGGACCTCGAAGCCATCGACGCAGCCAAAGCTGAACTGAACAATGCATGGCAAACTGCTAGCGCACAGATGTATCAGCAGACGGGTGCCCAACCTGGTGCCAACGGCTTCCAGCAGGGTCCTGCCGGTGCTCAACCTGGTGCTAATGGTGCTAACGACAATGTGCAGGATGCAGATTTCGAGGAAGTCAAGTAAGCTATTTAAAATTGTAAAGTAAGGAATTACTGAACTGATAAATTATAAATGAGGTATGATTGATTGTAATTATGCCTCATTTTTTTATTATGTAATATGAGTAAGGAATTTATTAGAAAATCAAAAGAAAGTAAACCTGTTGTTGCGATATGTTATGATTTTGATAAGACATTATCACCAGATGACATGCAAGCGCAAGGCTATATTCAATCTGTTGGGGATGAAGTCGAATCTTTTTGGAAAGAGTCAAATGGGTTGGCTGAAGAGAACGACATGGATCAAAATTTGGCTTACATGTTTACCATGATCCGGAAAGCGCATGGAAAAGTTTTATTTACTAAAAAGGCATTAATGGATTATGGGGCTAAAGTACAATTATTCCCTGGTGTTGAGACGTGGTTTAAGCGTATTAGAGAATATGGCGTAGATAAAGGAGTTATTGTAGAGCATTATATCATTTCATCAGGTCTTAAGGAAATGATAGAAGGTACAAAAGTCGCTAATGAATTTGAAAAGATTTATGCCAGTTCCTTCTATTATGATAAAGATGGTGTTGCTCAATGGCCAGCACAAGTTATTAATTATACGAGTAAGACTCAATTCCTTTTTAGAATAGAAAAAGGGACTTTAGATGTGAACGATTCAGGCGTCAATGACTATTTTAAGCCAGAGGACATTCGTATTCCTTTCAGAAATATGGTTTATATAGGTGATAGTGATACGGATATTCCTTGTATGAAACTCATTAATTCTTATTCAGGTCATTCTATTGGAGTTTATAATCCGGAAACAAAAGATAAACGAAAAGTCTATAAAATGATGGAGGATAAGCGCATAAAATATTATACTCCAGCAGACTATACAGAAGGATCGGAATTGGATATATTAGTCAAAACCATTATTGATACAACCGCATCAAATGAAAAATTGATGTCTATTCATTACCAAGATAAGCAAGAACAGATAAGCCGTAATGGGCAGCCAGACAATCAGGAAGATAAAGAAAAAGAGAAACTTATTATGGATTTGGAGAATAGCAACAGTTTTAAACAAACTCATTCTATAATATCCAAACTAAAAAAAATAAAGAGCTGGACTTTAGAAGAAAAGAAACAATTAAAAATCATAGCAGAGAAAAATAAACAGATTTCTTCTATAATGAAGGATGGTGATGTTGCCTCTTTCTACTCCTCACTTGAATAAATTTCATAATTCTCCGGATTCTATATAGCTGATGGCAAAAAAGTCGTACCCGACGAAGAGGTGGGGTACGACTTTTTGCTGTCTATACTCAGATATGTGTTTTCCCTCACGTTAGCAATTTCTTTGGCAACCCTGCAGGTGAAGAACTTTTACAGTAAAATAACAGCTTTTCATGAAAGCGGATTATTGGGTGTAAAACACCGAGTTTTACATAGCTATTGGTTCAGAAAGAAGATGAATAAGTTTTAAAAAACAGGTGCATTTGCAAAAAATCACGTTGTAAATCAAAATAAGCCCATGACTATTGAATATCTTATCTTGTTTTTTGTACTTTTGAAACTATATTAAATACCATGTTCATTAATCTAAAAAAATAAGTGCAAACATGATTCAGAAAGCAACCCATAAACAAATTCATTCCGAAAGAAATACATATTTTTCATCTCTAATTTCTCAAAAAGCACATTGGACTGTAGAGGAAATATTGAACCTTTCTAAGGATTTACTTACTCCTTTTAAAAGTCTAAAAGAAGATTCCTTAGAGCCATCAATTGAAGTTTCTATGTTACATGATATAGAATTTTTGCTTTCGTATAAATTAAAATGCTACAAATCTGTGGCTAATGCTTTATATGAAAATAAAGGTATGGCCTGTAATGATTTGACCATTAATGTTTTCAATGCTGATTGCGGAATTGATTCTATTGCATTTGTTGATGCACTAATAAACAAAGGTTATAAAATCGAGGATATTAAAACTATTCGTTTGTTTTCTTCCTCTGAAGTAAAACTTAAACGGGCAATTTTGCTTCATAAAAAATTATACTCATCCATCCCTATAGAAGCATATAATTTGGATATAAAAGAAATAATCGATGAATGCAAGTGTAGCTCATTATTCACAATCAATATTTTTCCTCATACCTTTAATTTGGGCAAGGCTATTCATAAAGAAATATCCCGCATAATTATTGGTTCGCACTATATTTACTCCCATTCAATATTTTTTGAAAACATTTCTTCCAATAAAATGCCGCAAGTTTCTACCCTTGATTGTAACTTTTATTGGCAAGACTTAAATATATGTCGTTTTTACAAGAATGATTCGCTCAATTTCTCATTTGATTCTATGAAGCCTATTGAAGGCGAAAGATTTTATGCAAAATATGCTATTTTTTCAAACTTGTCGTTTGAGACATTAGACATTAAACACGAATATCAAATCGTGTTAGATGGTTTATGTCCTGGTGTACCTATGAAGACACTGTTTAATCAAAATAGGAATTCTTTGTTTTTTGATCGACCGTTCCAAAATAAAGGACATTGCAATGAAGTTGACAATACTAATGTTGTTATGCAAGGGTTAGATTATAATCGAATTTGGGACAACACTAAAATTGATTACACACTAAGAAAAGTTATTGAGGATTTTCCTCAATATTCCATCAGTGAAGGATTGGATAATAATGAGGAATGGGCACATGAGGTTGTCGCTTACTACCTTAATGCTGCTGAAAATGGAAATGCACAGTGTTATAACAATATAGGGGTTCTTAAATCTCTTTGCAAGTGTTTGAGTGACGACTCTAATGATATTAATTCAGAACGGAATAAAGAGATTGTTTGCTTTTTTCAGTTAGCATCAAAAGGTGGTGATGTAAATGCAATGATAAACCTTGCTTCACTATACATGTTTTTTGGAGATTATGTGAATGCTATTAACTATTATAAGATGGCTTCTGATAATGGAGAAGCAGCAGGGTCATATTCTATGGGCATTGTTTATCACTTTGGTTTGTATGGCAACTCAAAAAACGAAGATTTGGCTATAAGATATTACAAAAAAGGTATCGAACAATACTCGAAAGAAAATGATACTTCAAGTTGCACACTTATCAGTAATTGCTGTCTCAATCTTATAATTTTGATGTATAAAAACGATTATACTTTATGTGATATAACGAAAGAATACAATAAAATTAAAAAAGCATCATCTGACCTTACTTATGCTTATACTGTAATAAGCAACAACCTTTCCAATAAAGCAAAAGATTTCTTCAAAATACTGAAATTGAAATCACCGGACAAGGACGAACCTGCTTTTATTACTTACAATCGCGTTTGTGCCCTCTATAATGGGATAAAGAACGGCAATGATAGTTTAAAATCAGATAAAACATTAGCTTTAAAGCAACTTAAAGAATTAGCGAATACAAAATGCCCTACTTGGCCTGATTGGGAAAAATATGTTTGGCCTAAATTGGCTTTATGGACAAATGAAGCTAAGGAAAGTTCTGTTACATATTCAACATATTGGATAAAAGCGATCAATGCAAACCCTAATAATTCTTGTGCCTACCGTACGAATATGGCATTATTTAGTCAATTAGATGAGGGAGAAGTAAAAGCTATATGGCATGAATATGCTTACGGAAATGGGTGCGAAACGTGTCATGAATGTTCTTCATATGATAAAATTTCAAGGTGCTGTCCAAAAGCCCAATTTAACTGGGCACGTAAATATGAGAAAGATCCAGCAGTAGCAATATTTCTTATGGAGGCTGCAGTGCGTCAAGGTTATAATGCGGCACTTCAATATTTAGCTATAGATAAAGTTACAGATGAACTTGTACCAACCGAGGAGGTTAATTCCCTTGACAATCTATTCTTTAATTGGGGTACAATACCGCCTGTTTATAATCAAATTATAAATGAATTTACTTCTGATAGTCGTTATAAACTTTTGTGTCGTGCGGCTGACAATGGAAGTATGAAGGCAGCAGCTTTATTAGTAGCAGTTTCAGAATTGCGAGAAGACTATTTTGATAACATCTATTGGTCAGCCCTTATTGCAAAAATCCCAAAGCAAATTTCAATTCTACAAAAGATTACTAATAGAAACTTTGAAAAAGATTTTTTCAGAGCCAATAATTTTGCAGAACAAGATCTTATTGTTTTAGCAAATAAACGAGCAGAGCAGTTCTTAGGTGAGAAAGAAGATGCTTTGGCTTTCTTGAAAATATTAGCCGAATTTTATGTCCGTGGTGAATTGTATTCTAAGGCTCTTGAACTTTATAAGATTGCGGCAAACAAAGGTTTTGATGTAAGCAAACGAATTGATGAACTTGAAGAAGAAATCGGAAGAATAAATAGTGAATATTCTTATGACCATGATTATGACTATTATGATGAGCCTGATTACGCACGAGACACCTGGGATGCAATGACAGATGGAATGTATGGTGATATGCCTGATGGCTTCGATGGTGATTATGATTTCTTGGGAAGGTGATGTTTTTCCTGACTTCATCACTTTTCTGCGCCATCACATAGCACGTATTGAAAATCAATGAGTTACGTCAAAAAAGTGGGTGGCTTTGGGTGGCGCAAGCAAAAATGTGTACCTTTGTTACATGTATGTACGCAAGAAACATAACTGATCAGGTACCACAAGCGTGGTTGTTGTCAGCAAAGCTAGCGGCAAATATAAGGAGATAAAGTCCTTTGGATCTTCATCGTCAGAGGAAGATATAGAATCACTATGTAATAAAGCGGCTGCATGGATTCGCTCTTTTGGAGGTCAGCAAGAATTAGAGAGACTTATAGCAATCAACAAAATAGGAATGAGTGTTGACCATGTGCTTGATATCGCCAAAACAATCACGACAATAAGGATACGGATGCCAGAGAATGGGACGTTCTTCACAAAAACATTGTTCCTAACCGATAAACACCGTACTATCATGTCACTTTTCGACCTATCAAAAGACCAATTTTAATTTGGGTGGCGCATTGACGAAGTCAGGCGGACAACAAGTCTATTGCTGACAGCTTTTATGTTCAAGCTGCCATGCGTCCCAATCGCAAGAAACCAGTAAAGCATATAGCACTCTCGTTTTCTCCGCGAGATACTGAGCTTTTTCCCGACAATGAAGAGGGCGATGCTCTTATGGCAGAGATTGCAAAGGAATGGTTGAAGCGTATGGGAATCGTCAATACGCAGTTTATCATAGCCCGCCATCACGACACCAAGCATCCACATTGTCACATCGTTTATAACATTGTAGACAATGACGGAAATGTTCTCTCTGATAGAAATGAGCGTTATCGCAGTGCTCGCATCTGTAGAGCTTTGACAGAGGAATATGGTCTGTACATCGCTCGAAAGAACAGCAAAGAACAGAACTTGAATCGCTTGCGTCCGCAGCAAATGAAGAAAGCACAACTCAAAACTGCAGTATTGGATGCACGACAAGCGTCTAATAACTTGGAAAGTTTCATTGCAGAACTATCCAAACGGCATATAGGGATGCAGACGACATCTAATAAGTTGACAGATAAAGTCGTAGGATTGTCATTCTCCTTAGATGAAACGCATAGTGCTGGCTCTCGTTTAGACTCGTCTCTCAGCTATTCCAACTTATGTATATTCTTCGGTCAGGCATTGGAAGAATTGATCTTTCAGCCTCATGTCCAGGCTACGGAATGTGGCGGTGGTCCTACCAACAGTCAAGGTTGGCGTGACAAAGATGAGGATAAAGACAAGTGGAAACTTTAACAGCAAACAAAGTATAAACCTTCAAAACGCAGAAGATAATGAAAGAAGATATCATCGCAGCAAATCTCAGCAGTCTTCGTGCTGATATTCAAGCATTGCCACAAAAGATAGCAGAGGAACTAAATCAAAATGCTACTGAGCAATCAGATTCCTCACTGCAAATTGATGAGACTAAGGTGGCAAGCCTTATATCTGATGCTGTCAGCACCGCCTTGCAGTCTCGCCTTTATGATGACGAGAAGTATGTGGACAAACTCGTCTCAGTTTTCACAGAACTTGCCAATATGTATAATACGGTCACAGCTAACTGCAATAAAAATGCAGAGACTCTTAATCGCAATATTCAACTGACGGAAAAGCGATATGCAGCAATGATGAAGCTTATGCAAGAAAAGAAATCCAAGACAATAGAGCAACCACCAATACCGCAAACCATAAAAGCCTTGCCACGATTTATTTTCCTGACATATCCTTGGTATTGGATAAAGAAGATGTATCGAAGTAAGCACTTTCGCCAGTTCCTGGTTGTCTGCATGGCTTGTGCCCTTGCCGTTTCTGTGTTCCTGACGATATTCTTGGCTTATGATAATGCGCAGTTGAGAAAAGAAATATGTAGAAAATGTTATACATTAACACAATAATGCGAATATAGAGTTCGTTATATCTATGTATCTTTACACCATTAAAACAGTAAAGTAATGCCAGCTAATAAAAATGCGATGACTCGATATAAGATACTTGACGATCTGCTTAGTTGTCGGTATCATAACTATTCGCTTGATGATTTAACAGAAGAAGTCAACAAGCGTCTTGCTGAATTGTATCCTGATACAAATGGCGTTGGACGTCGTACTATCGAGAAGGATATTTTCTATTTAGAATATGAGGGACCTTTCTTGGTAGAAATTGAACGTTATAGTGCTCCTGGTTATAATGGCGAGAAGCAGAAGTCATACAACAAGCGCTGTCTCAGATACACAAGTCCCTCATTCTCTATTTTCAAGAAGGATTTGAGTGATGACGAAGAATATCTGCTGAAAGAAGCACTTTCATTGCTTGGACAGTTCGACGGACTTCCCAATTTGGATGCTTTGGAAGGGTTAAGACTCGGATTAGGTGTAAGAAAAAATGAAAGAAAGATAATATCTTTAACAAAGAATCCTTTGGAAAATTCCAATTTGCTTGGTGAACTTTTCACCACCATTTCACATCGACAGGTTGTGGAACTGCATTATCATAAGTTTTCTTCACCGCACACAGAGTTAACAGTCAATATACATCCGTATCTTTTGAAAGAATACAATCGACGTTGGTTTCTATTTGCAGCAGCCGAATCAGATAGGAAACTACTTTGTTTCAGTCTTGACAGAATTGACAATGCGGTTCCGTTACCTTCGCATAAGTATATAGATTATGATGGTGAAATAAGCGAAGTCTTTGACGATACAATAGGTGTAACGATAAACGAGGAAAGTCCTGTGTACAATATAGTTTTCTGGGTTAGTGATATCTCAAAAGATTATGTTGCAACAAAACCAATTCACGATTCACAAAAAAACATAAGCGGAAGTGAAGAAGTGAAGCTTAGGAGAATATATCCGACTCTTTCTAAGGGAAGATTCTTCAGCATAGATTGCAAGGAGAATTATGAACTTATTCGTGAACTGACAAGTTTTGGCAAGGAACTTATAGTCCTTACACCAGTCATAATACGGAAGAAGATAGAAAACAGAATAACGGAAATGTTTGATAATTATAAATCTCTGGAAATACGAATTTAGAATTCGTATTACATATTTAACTTATCATCACAAAACGTAAAATGACATAATATGGAAAAGGAAGAAATTTTATCAGTTGATCAGTATACTAAATTTTTGGTGCCAGCATCTTCATATAATATGCAAGATGACAACAGGCTTCTTATTCCTTTTACAAGTGGCGACAAAATTGGCTTTGTAGACAAAGAAGGTGCCATTGTCGTAAAGCCGCAATTCACCATGTACTATGGTGATTGTTATGACGAAAGTGATAATATAAGGGTCTCTGTTGATTGCCTCTATGGATTTATTCGCAGTGGAGGAAGGGTTGCTACATATAAGCGTCCGATATATGGACTTATTAATTATAAAGGCGAAACTATCTTCGAACCATCATTTTATAGTTTGATACCAGCTATTGGAAACAAGAATCTATATACTGTCCAAGACAAGAATTTTGGATATGCTGTTTTAAACACAAATGGAACAGAAATCGTTCCCTTTGGTAAATACAGTTGGATTGATGGATTTGACAAAGGCCTTGCTAGGGTGAGAATTGGAAATGTGACAAATGGACAAAATGAAAATGGCAATAAGTGGGGATTGATTGATGAAAATGGCAAGGAAATACTCCCTTTAGAGTATGATAACATATGGACTTTTTATGGCAAGCAACGTGTTACAACCAAGGTTGTAAAAGGTAATGTTGCCCATAATGTCATTCTTTCAGAACTATTTGGCAAGGATAAACCCCAAGAAAATGGTAATCACTCTAATAACTATGATGCCAATGCCGATGATTATGGTACAAACTATGGTGAATACGCTGGCTCGTATGCCCAAGATGTGGAAGGATATAGTGACGATGTGATAGATGATGCTTTTGATGACGATCCTGACGCTTATTGGAATATTGATTAGTAATATTCCATTTTACGCATAGCAACGAACAAAGAGTTCGCAACAATGTATTAACTTTGCATCAGAAAAAAAGAGGTCTTTGATAATCGGAGCGACAGATATAAATTTGAATTCGTCTTGCGGGCGAAAGCCATGTCTCTTTGGAGTCAGATTCGCATGATGTCTCACCGCCTTTACGGGTGTTGGGATAACAATGTTATCACGTTAACGTATACTGTATACATACGGTGTATGTTTTTATATTGTGTTATGTTGTTTTATATTTATGTTTTTATTTTTCTTATATAAAGAAATGAAAGTCTGTCGTTTCCGATGTCAACCTCTTAATTATAAACAAGTATGGATAAGAATAGTATAGCAAAAGCCACACAACAATTGGAGACAAAAGAGGATCTCCTTCGTCTTCTCAACCAGATAAAACAGGATGAGATGACTGAATATGGTATGTCCGATAAATTCTATCCATTCACGATGAAACACCTGAATTATTATTGCAACCCCAACAATTCGTTTCATCGATATAAGCAATTCAAGATTAAAAAGAAATCAGGAGGCTTTAGGCTGATAACAGCACCGAGAAATCAAAGTTTTATGTTGCTATTGCGATATGTAAATGAGATATTCAAGGCTGTATACACTCCTTCTGATTATGCCATGGGATTTACCGAAGGTCGTTCCGTTGTGACTAATGCAAACAAGCATAAAGGACATAACTATGTTTTCAACACCGACCTGAAAGATTTCTTTCCAAATATCCATCAAGCGAGAGTATGGAAAAGGTTACAATTGAAGCCACTGTTTTTCAAACAACCTATAGCCAATATTCTTGCAGGTCTGTGCTCCATGAAAGAGAAAGCTGAAGATGGCTGCATTAGGTATGTTTTACCCCAAGGCGCGCCAACATCACCTATCATAACAAACATGATTTGTGACAACCTTGACCGCAGATTGGCAGGATTGGCAAAACGATTTGGCGTTGTGTATTCCAGATATGCCGATGACATCACATTTAGCTCAATGCACAATGTTTATAATACTTCGGGAGAATTCAGAAAAGAACTGAAACGAATAGTTGAAGGCCAAGGTTTCACAATGAACGAAGCCAAAACAAGATTGCAAAAATTGGGTTCACGACAGGAAGTTACTGGCATCATAGTTAGTGACAAACTCAATGTGTCACAAAAGTATGTTCGTGACATTCGCAACATTCTCTACATATGGCGTAAATATGGCTATGACGCCGCATTCAATAAATTCTTCCCCAAATATAAAGAAGCTAAAGGACATGTGAAGAAGGGTAATCCTGACATGGTGAACGTGTTGGACGGTAAACTTATGTATCTTAAAATGGTGAAGGGTGAAGACGACAGCGTTTACAAGAGACTGAGAAGCCAATTTGACGCATTGGGCAACTCACTTCATGACGATACAAAGACGACTCTACAAGGAATCACGTACGTTGAGACATTGCCAGTATTGGAGTTTGAGAGGAAGAATAACACGACAATTGCTATAATGACAACGAAGCCCAAAGAATTCTACATCGTACAGAAAAACCAAGAGGCAACAGAAGATACACAAAAGAGTATTTCTGAGAATTTCATTCCTCATCGCTATGCATCCTTTAAATTAGGTGGGAGAATGCAAAAGGCATCAGTGAACAAATCATTGAAAAAAGAAGATGAAGACCGAAAGGAGTTGTTGTCCATTTCTAATTGTCGAGACACAAACGGAAAACTCTTCTGGCTCGTTCATCGCTCAGACAAGGTTACTGTACCACCAGCTCAACCTGTTGACATAGATGAATTGAATGATGATTTGGACAAACTATTAAATTAGTGCTTATGGACGAGAAGCTGAAATCAACAATAGATAAAATAATACAACTGAGCAAACAAAATCCAGAGTTTGACGCAGAATTGCGGAAGAGGTTAAATATAACTTCCTCCGCAAAGTCCGTATACGATGAAGACCGGATCGTACGAATTGAAAAGTATTTAGGGCTTGACTTTTATGTTGATACGAAGACCTCAAATGTTGATTATTCTTTTATTAAGCTGCCTGATGTAAAAGCACAACTCATTTCAGATAATCGTGAAATGATGCGATTCCGGTATGGAACAAGATACCATGAAATTGACTTCGCGGAGTTTTGTCGATATGCTCATTTTCAGATAGAAATGCTTTTGAATTATTACTATGACATTGCTAATAAATCCGACTTGAGTTCAATAATAGAACAAATAAAATATTATAATTCCAAAGCTGAAGGTGTTGAAAAAGCTAAATCACTTGGAGCTATACCACATAATGTTAAATGGTGGGCATTTAACAATGAACATAAAATTAATTGGGATTTGCGTGAAATGTGCGAAAATCTTAGAAAGGTTCGAAATGAATTGAGTCATCGTTCTGTTTCTGAAGATAAAATATGCATTAATTCATATCAAAAGCATTTAAAAGAGCAAGGATTTTCATTAAATAAGAAAGGAAATGTTTCTTTAAACTGGAAAGATAAAGAAGCGGATAAGGAACTTAAGGAGTTGTATAATCGTCAGATTAAAGATTCTGAAGATTATAAACACTATAAATATCTGATTTGGTATTATGGAACACCTTTTGATGATATTGTAAGTGGCTTAAATGAAATAGCTGATGTTATTCGTAGGGTCTTACCATAAAATATTTGCAGAAGCGGTTGAGGATTAGACTCCTCAACCGCTTCTGTAAATTCACAATAGAAAGGTTACTTTATAATATCTTTCGCCCCTGGCATCTTCTTATACACGAATCCTTCACCACCGGGGAAGTACGCTTCAAACACCGTACTCAGAAACCGTGCAATGTCTTTACGTTTTTTGCCAATCTTGAAGAAAGCGGAGCTGGCATACGCCATGAGGTCGGCTTGACTGCACTTGGCATTGACAGCAATATTGACTTTAGGTATTACTATCTGGTCGCGCTCGGCAAAGGCAATGGCACAGGCGTTTATGGTCTCTTGTTCTTCTTTGCTGAACACGCTTATTTTCGCTGCAAACCAGTCTAGTGCTTCTTGCACTTTGTGCTGCTGCTCTTCATCCACGGCTTGCGACATTGCTGCCGCACGTTCTTGCTCAAGCTTCTCTACCGTGTCCTCAAGCACCGCCACCTTTTTCTTCATGACATTGTACTTCACCATATTTGCAATGACGAAGCAATAGCAACACACAACGACGATGAACACAAGCACAGCTTGATAGCGTAGCTCGTCCACAATATTGTTCAGCCCTGCAATATAATGGCTCATCATTGACACTGCCATCAACGATAGCGCAGCACCGACATACATAAACCTAATCTTTGCCTTGTCGCTTATGGGCGATATGCCCACAAACAAGGCAAGGACGAGCAACAACGCACAGAAGCAGAGTGCCAGTAATGCTGTTCCCATATTATTTATCAATAGCAAATACACCTAAATATTCAATTGCTTTCCAAAGATTGCTGTATGAGTCCCCATTCATTCCAAGTTTCTGTGCTCTCGAATAGGCTTTCTCGAATTTGCCTTCTTTACACATTTCTTCTACCCATTTAGAAGATGAAAGAAAAGATTCGGTTTTGTCGAATTTTGGAATATACTTTATTAACTCGTTTATTACGGCTTTTGACGTTCCATAGTATTTATTGGTGTTGATAAAGTGTATCAAGAACCAAAATTCGACGGAAGGCATACTGTCACATAATATGACACGCTTGTTCTTGTCATATTTCTGCTTCAAGCCTTGAAGTCTTTTGGACTCTGTAGTATTCCATGATGATACATCTGCATCAAACACCACAATTGCTAACCCTTCATTGTCAAGCACCTGTTTTATAAGCTTTTCCAATGTGGAAATATTCTCATTTCCAAAATATCTTGGTCGAATCTTGATTTTTAAATTGTACAAAGATTGTAAATGAGAAAAATAATATTTCTCTGTAATACCAGCTCCGATGATTACGGCTCTCTCTGGCTTTTTGTTGATGGTTGCTGTTCTTCTTGCCATATGCCTTTAATCATGAATGTTGGGTAATGCTCCAAAAACTCCGTTTCTGTATGATTTCTGGAATGAAGAAATTTTTGACAGTCCTTTAAAGTCTGTCAACGAATATAGCGTCGTGTGTCCATCTTTTTCTTTCTCCGTAAACCATACAGAATCCTTTCTGATAAGATCATCCACAGTATTCAACAGCGGATCGTAATGTGAGGTTACTATCAGTTGACTTCTGCTTTTTTCTTTCAAGAACTTTTCTATGATGAATTCCACCAGTTCGGGATGCAATGAGGATTCTATTTCATCTATTGGTAAGATGCCGTTCGTTTTTATCGCCTCATAGATAGCTGCCTCTATGCCAAAAGTTCGTTTGGTTCCTTCGCTTTGGAGCGAGTTGGGCAGCCTGTAATTTTCTTCTCCACGTTTGTTTTTAACTGTGTGTTGAAAATCAGTGCGTAATCTTTCAAGGGCATTGTCTGCCAGCATTTTCTCCTTTGTCTTTTCTGGAATGTCTTTATCTTCCATTATAGAGGTTTTGACAAAGTCTGGAATAGGCACTTTTTCCCTTTCGGTATATACATCGGTGATGTTATAGTCCGCTTTATGTACAAAATCAAGGATGTATGCCTTCAATTCAGCATTCTTTTCCATTTGTTTTCCTGCATACTCAAACATTCTTGTGCCTGGCTCTATGATTGGCATCATATTGTTTTTCATCCAGTCACGCACTTCGTCTATGTATGCTAATGAACAGTTTACTTGATTTCTTGCTGCAAAAAAGGACATGTTGGACAAACATTTCACATTCAGCTGCTCCACTATTGTTGCGTTCGCCTTAACCAGACTTGCATTCAACTTAATGAGTGATGCTGTGCCGTTCAACTCCCTGCTGAACACAAGTGAGGGTTGAATAGAGTTGTATACATACAAGTCCTCCTTTATTACTTGTTTGTCGTCCAAGACGAGGACATACCAATATCTTTTGTCGCCAACAAAGAATTTGATGTTGAATTCAGATGGTTCATTCGGAGTTTCCGTGTCCAATAAGAAAGGTATCACGCCTGTATCTTCGTCAATATCAGATTTCTTGTCGAACCAAAAGTCGCGTAAAAAATCCATTGCTTTCAACAGGTTTGATTTTCCACTGGCGTTCGCTCCATAAATAAGGGCGAAACGCAATAAGCGCACTTTTGGTGTGACGTTTGCTACTTGGCACTCTTCAAACGTAGTGTCTTTGGTGGCCTCGAAACTAAGAACCACCTCGTCTCTAAACGATAGGTAATTCTTTATTCTAATCTCCTGTATCATGACAGTTTCATTTTACTTGTTTCTATATCGTTTTAGTTATATGCAGAGATAATGCAAGCCGAATTATGGCTTTTACCCAGTTACTTTTTTATGTAGAGTTACTCTTTTTATGTGCAAAGTTACGGAAAATATGCCAATTTCTCAAATAAAACAGCCTTAATATTAGACTCTATTCTTGAAAATGGTGTGTTTTGTGCCAAATTGACATATAGGTGACATATCTGTCACGTATCTGACATTCTCTTATGGAGCCCAACATTATTATCCTTACCTCATTAAAGGATGCAATATTTTATCCGTATATAATACGGATAACGGACGAAAATATGCCGAATTTGAAAATAGAGCAAGAAAATGACATTGTTTTATTTGCGCTTTGGCACACCAATTGCTTTTTATTCGTTGGTGTTTCGGCTGCCGTAGTCGATAGTCTGCAAAGACACGCGACAAGGCTCTTATAGACTTCTCGCCTTAAGAGTATAAATATAATGTCTAATTTTAAATTTGAAAAATATGTTAGTAAAAAACGTAATTGGTTCTAGCAGGTTTGTAAAGCCTAGTGGTTATGCTTCATGGTTGGATTATTGGAAAGCGATTACTGGAAAAAATCCACATTTTTGCTCTGCATCAGGTTGTATTAAAACCGATTTGGTTGGAGCACATGTTCAGAAAGCATATAGTACCGATCAAAAGTGGTATATAGTTCCGCTTTGCTCTTCATGTAATCAAAGAACAGACACCTTTGAAGTTTATGAGACTTTGGTGCCTGTTCCGAGTAATCTTTAATTGATTATGATATTCTCTCGCCTTGTTGCAGCAAGGTTATGAGCTTCTTTTAAAAGTGGTTGTCATTTAAACACCGTGACAACCACTTTATCTTTATAACGAATTTTTGCAATTATTATTGCTGTGACCTATTTCTATTCTAATTATAGTTGTTTTCTATTTTCGATTTTGCTATAATTCAGTGGCATTTCATCCTGTATTTTTGTGGTAAAACACTACCACTTAATAAGGTAGGCTGCACCTCGGAAATAAAAAATAAATGTGATTTATTTTTGTATTTCTCTCGGTTTGCACTACCTTTGCAGCAGTTGAGTGCGTGTTTGTTTATCGTTGCTTATTTCCATATTTGCAGCACATTTGCAGCACGCTCACGCAAATGGCTTGTTTAATAACGGTTTGCATTTCGAGGAAGTGAAGTAATTATCGATAAACAACGATAAACATCTATAGGAAAAGGTGTGAAACTCAATGAGTTTCGCACCTTTTTCGTTTTTAACACTTGGTAATACCTATCTTGTATTATGCGATTTTTATTGTATATTTGTACCATGTCTTATTGGTAGATGGGATGAATACGCTTATTCATGTAAAGGACTGTTTCAAGACATACAGGACTTTTGATCATTGATTCATTTGACCGAAGTACATGCCACTTCGTAAGCACTCGATACGAAGAGGTGTGTATGCATTTTGCTTTATTCTTGGCTCTATTCGGGTTCGAAAAAATCGATAAAAACATGGATTTGTATGTTAATACAAAAAATAGTAGATAAATATCTTTTTTATTGCGTATTCGTCAATTGTCTCTAGGGATTTTAGTATTTTTGTAGCGTAGATGTTATCAAATAGTTGTCGTATGGACAGAAAACTCAATCGGATTAAGACGGCTTTAGTTGATAATGGAAAGACTAACAAGCGGCTCGCAGAGCAGTTAGGAAAGGATCCTGCAACTGTGAGCAAATGGTGTACTAACGCATGTTAACCATCCCTTGAGATGATGACAATAGCTAAACTCCTAAACGTTGACCTCAGCGATCTTGTTCGTTTCGAAGCAGTGTCTGATCCTGTGATTAAAGAATAATAATCAAGCAGACTATTGACATGAATAAGATATCGCTAAACCAAGTTCAAATACAGCTTGCCATTGTTGCAACATGTAGCGAGGCTGAGCGTTGCAGCAATATCTATCAGAATCTAGTTGCGGGCGAGAAGGAGTGCATGGATATCGAACGTCCGCAATCTCTGGAACTTGAGGCAATACTATCGTAAATGTTTAAGACTGCATAACACTTATGAATCCATACCAATACGCTACAACCATAAAGGATTTCTTCTCAACAGATGAGAATGCCATCATCGGTATTTTGACTCAGACAAATGCGTTTGATTCAAAACGTACTACTATTGCATCTTGGAAGGAAGAAATCTCTACTCTTAAAACTGCCTTGAATGAATACAAGGTGGAGGATGGTTTCGTGGCATTCGAATACACAATACCTCGTGTTGACGGAAGAATAGATTGTGTAATTGGACTCCGAGGAGTTCTTTTTGTGCTTGAGTTCAAGACTGGTGACACACGGGATATCAATGCCGATAAGGAGCAACTGTTGCAATACGTTACAGACCTCAAAAATTTCCACTTTGAAAGTTATGACTTGCCAATTGCACCAATGTGGGTAGTACCAAATGCAGATGTGCCAATTGCGAGAATAATGCGACCAACCACAAACGAGAATATCTTTGGATTGATGTCTGTATGCGATACAACGATATCAGAAGTGTTCAAGAAAGTTTTGACTTCCGAGTATGCAAACAAGGTTAAGGTTGATGCTGACAATTGGTTACATAGTCCATATTGTCCAACCTCTAACATCGTTGAAGCTGCTCGCAAGTTGTATGCCAACCACAAAGTAGAGGATATAAACCGAAGTGATGCAAGGGGCGAAGACCTGATACGTACAACAGACACCCTCATCAACCTTATCAATCAAGCAAAGGCTCGAAACGAAAAATACCTTTGTATGGTGACAGGTGTGCCTGGTGCGGGTAAAACGCTCATCGGACTTTCTGTTGCAACTCTTCACCAAAACGAAGAGCATAGCAATCGCTCTGTTTATCTTTCCGGAAACCGCCCGTTAGTAATGGTCTTGCAGGAGGCGCTTGCTCGTGATGCTCGTGACAGAAGTAAAGTAAAACTTGAACAAGAACTTGCTAAAATTGACGATAAGAATGAGAAGAAACTCTATAAGAAAGCAAATAAGGTCAGCATGACCAACATTCGCTCTCGTATCAAGCAATTCATTCAGCCGGTTCCAAACTGGCGCAAGGAATATCTGAAAGGTATTCTTGTGTCCGGTAAAGGAGAAGAAGTTTCGTTCATCAAGGATGTCAATTACCAATATAAAGGTGAAGGTGAGTTCTATATTCCATACGATCATGTTTCAATTTATGACGAAGCTCAGCGAGCCTGGGAAGCAAAAGAGAATGCGTCCTATGTCCGCAAAAAGGAGAAGCATCTGTCAAATTTCCCAGAATGGTCTGAACCTCGTTTCTTGATTTCATGTATGGATCGTCATCCAGATTGGGCAGTTTACATCTGTCTTATCGGTAATGGACAAGACATAAACCATGGCGAAGCAGGTACTGCAGAATGGATTCGATCGATAAAGCACTTCCCGAACTGGCAGACTTATGCCCCTTCGGACATTCTCAACGATGCAGAGGTTGCAAAGGAAGCAAAAGGTTTGAAGATAAACTACCTCGACCATTTGCACCTCAGTACAGACCTTCGTTCAATCCGAGCAGAAAACCTTGCGGAACTTGTTAATTCAATACTTAGCATGAAGGTTGATACGGCACAATCCATCCTGAAGAAACTTGACCGCTATCCAATCCGCTTGACCAGAGACTTAAAGAAGGCAAAGCAATGGGTAAAGCAAAATGCTCGTCCTAACGAACGATATGGTGCCCTTGCTTCATCCAAAGGTCAACGTCTAAAGCCTGATGCACTAGTTCTTCTACCAGCCAACTCGTCAGAGACGGAAGTTATCCCTTGGTTTTTGGAAGACAAAACAAATGTCAACTCTTCATACTATATGGAGGATGTTGCAACAGAATTCCAAGTACAAGGTCTTGAGATTGATTGGGCTGTAGTTGCATGGGATGCAGATTTACGTTATTCAGCCAATGGATGGAAGCAATTCCAGTTCCGTGGTAGCAAATGGATGAACATCAACAAGGATGAAATCCGACGCTACCAGATAAATGCATATAGAGTAATACTCACACGCGCTCGACGTGGCATGGTAATCTATGTTCCAGAAGGTGACAATGAGGATCATACCCGTAAATGCGAGTTTTACAATAGCACCTATAATTACTTCAAACAGATAGGAATAAAGGAAATATAAAATGATTAACTCCAAGTATTACAACCTATAGTAGTAATCGGTATGAAACAGATAAAACTCATCGTTGGTGACATAACTAAACTGTCGGTTGACGCTATAGTCAATGCTGCTAACCGATCGTTGTTGGGCGGTGGCGGTGTTGATGGTGCTATCCATCGTGCTGCCGGTCGTGAACTTTTGAAGGAGTGCATGACACTTGGCGGTTGCGAGACAGGTCAGAGTAAGATTACTGGTGCTTATAACTTGCCATGTAAGTATGTGATTCATACTGTCGGACCTGTTCACTATGGTAATGATAACGAGCCCCAGTTGTTGGCTTCATGCTATGAAACTGCGCTTGCCATCGCGAAGGAAAAGGGCATCAAGAGCATTGCTTTCCCTTGCATCAGTACAGGTGTGTATGGTTATCCAAAGGCTGAAGCTGCACAGATTGCGTTGAAGATTATCCGTGAGAGCGACTTCGACGGCGACGTTATCATCTGCTGTTTCTGCGATGCGGATGCCACATATTATAATATATAAGGAGAAATCGTTATGCTCGACAGAAACCTAAGCAATATACCCCTTGATTCAAATACTTGGTCGTCCCTTAAAAGCCCATTTTTGCGAGATACTGTGTTTAAACAATATCTCGCAAAAATGGGCTTTTTAAGGGACGACTACTTATAGATAAGCGTCCTAATTGGCACACACCGGATTTGTCTGAGCAGGGCGATGGACTATTTTATAGCCGATAGCTGCTGCCACTATACTCATAATAGGACTGAGCAGGTTGAAGAAACAGAAAGGAAGGTAGGTAAGTGTTGCCACGTTGAGGATAGTGGCTTGTGTCATTCCGCAACTGTTCCATGGGATAAGGGGCGAGGTAACGGTTACGGCATCCTCGGTAGTGCGGCTCAACAGTCGGCTCTCATAACCTCCCCGACGGTAAGCATCGCCAAACATGCTGCCAGTAAGGATGATGCTGATGTATTGGTCGGCTGTTACCAAATTCATGAACAGCCCCGAGCAGACCGTTGAACTAACCAAACGTAACCGAGTGCGCATAAATTTGACAAACACCGCCATCAAACTTTCGAGCATACGGCTTGCCGTCATGGCTCCGCCAAAACACATGGCGCAAAGAATGAGCCACACCGTGTGAAGCATGCCCTCCATACCACGCGTAGCCACCAGTTCGGTAAGAGCCGGATGTGAAGTTTGCAGATTAGTCGATCCGTAGCAACTCATCATCACCCCTTTGAACAGGTTGTCTTCACCGCCGATTTCGCGCAACACATCGGGCTGAAACAGCAAGGCACCGATGCAGGCTAAAGCGGTTGACAGGGTGAGGGTAATGATGGAGGGTACCTTTCGGGCAATGAGGAAGCCGGTGACAATGGGTACAACCAGCAGCCAGGGTGTGATGGTGAAACGTTCGTTAAGTTGGGCGGTAAATTCCTGGATATGCGTGGTCGGCGCCGAGTCATTGCTCAAGCCCAACAGCGTGAAGAGTATCAAGGCCAACACCATGGCTGGTACGGTGGTCAGCATCATGTAACGAATGTGCTTAAATAAAGGGGTATCAGTTACAGAGGCGGCCAGAATCGTAGTTTCGGACAAAGGCGAAACTTTGTCGCCAAAATAGGCTCCCGAAATAATGGCTCCGGCTATCCATCCTTCGTGAAAGCCCTGAGCCTTGCCGATGCCCATGAGCGCAATGCCAATGGTAGCAATGGTGGTCCACGAACTACCCGTCATGAGCGACACCAGCGTGCAGATAATGCAGGCCGAAGTAAGGAAAAAGTCGGGATGAATAATGTGCATGCCGTAATAAATAAGCGTAGGTACCACACCACTCACCATCCAGGCACCACTCAGCGCTCCGATAATAAGCAAAATAATGATGGAAGTGGCCACACCGGTAATGTTGCGCGTAATGGCCTGCTCGTAATCCTGCCAGGGTATGCGGCAATAGACCATGCCCACGAGTACGCAAACGGCCGTGGTGACCAGCAGCGATATTTGACTGCCTCCGCTTAGGGCATCGCTTCCAAAGGTACGGATGGTGAAAAACAACATCGTAACCAATACCACTACGGGGATAAGCGCTACGAAGGGTGAAGGGAGTTTAACGGGTGTATGCATTACTGTCTGTTAGTTTTTGTAGTGTGTTATTCTATTTTTTTTGAGTGCAAATATACACTAAATCCGTAATTATACCCTTTGTTTATGCATTTAATGCGCTCTTGAATCGTATTTTATGCAAATATGCTATTTCTTCTGATTGCTTCGCGGCTACTTTCGTAGGTCAAGAAAACTCGGCATGCGCTTTATCCATCGGGCCCAGGTCGTGGAAAAGCCGAAGAAACGGGCAGTAGAACTTATCTATGCAGGCGCGTTTCGGACAGGCCTACCTGTCAAGCTTTTTTGGGGTAACACAATGTCAAAGAACGCAGCTATTGAAGTCGTCTAAACTTTTCTGATGAAGATTGAATTTCATAAAAGTTCAGACGACTTCATTTCTTGCCAAATTAAAGAAACATACAGCGTACGATTTTTTTAGAAAAGGCTACGATTGTAATATTTTAATAGCAGCCCAGCGTCCATCGTTTTGTTGCAAAGCAAGTATTTTGATTTGCTGCCCGTCGTTGATTCCTTTTAGTAAGTTTTCTCCAACATACGAATCGGATATTATCGTATACTTTTTGCCGTTTCTATCTGTGCGGATAGACGCTATTCCGCTTCCTTCTTTAAGAATAAAGCGGGAATTCCCCTGTCTTTAGGCAGGGGATGATAGCGCAGTA
>ENA-OXEY01000089-OXEY01000089.1-human-gut-metagenome-genome-assembly--contig:-NODE-89-length-42334-cov-42.820289_pt1 | contig 42334 bp, 30 predicted proteins | sample MGYA00249365_ERZ652263 | MGnify/ENA primary metagenome ERZ652263 (study PRJEB26925, sample SAMN05826763) | human gut metagenome | biome: ENVO:2100002; feature: ENVO:00000062; material: ENVO:00002003...
TTATAGACTAAATTACTGAATATCAACAGAAAAAGATATTCTTAAGGGACGACTATGTATGTCTGCCCAACCTCTGCCCATCGGGGCTTTCGGTATGGGTATAGACGTAAAAAAGATAATAGTTTTACCTTGAAAATCACTTGGTTTGCAGGTAAAGTATGATTTTAAGGTCTGATTTAACATTATTAACTATAACTCTGTCAAAGAATTCCACTTTTGCGTGATTTTTCTCGCTAAAAAGTTTGTATTCTCAATGATTATTCGTACCTATGTATCGTCAGTTCCCACCAAGCCTCTCAACGATGCTCAAATGCGTGGGGCTTTTTTGTATATATACGTTCACTCTCAAAATACGCTAATGGAAAGTTTTCCGCACTTCCTGAAACATTATATGACAGAGGCAGACTTGATGGCTCTGTTACTCAAATAGCTGATATGAGGGGGTAGGAAACTTCAGTAAGACTATTTTTCTGAATATCAATAGATAAAGTATTCTTAAGAGACAATGAAATAAACCAACAACAACAGGAACAAAGCACCTTTGCCGGCAACTTTGTTCCTGCTTTTTTTACCGATTTTTCGACTATTAGATTTACATACCACCACAACGACCGTCACAGCTTTGACAAAGTAACCAGCCGCAACCTCTTAACAAATTCTCGCAAACAGATTGTTCACATGGCAAATCACCCATACAAGACATAAGGCAGTCTATATTACAGTTGCAATCCCTTTTGAAACCAATGCTAATGCCACCACCACCAACAGTAATTTCACCAGGTACAATAGATGACTTTAAGGCTCTTTGTTTTTTGGTTTCGAGATTTCCCTTAGTGTCGATTGGGCTGTAACCCGTCATAAGAATGGAGTGAATCACATTTTTACTCCAATGTAAATGCTCTTCGGCATATTTACTCCATTGATAGCAGAATAATTCTAGTTTATCCGCTTCTTCATCTGTTAAATTGTCAGATTCATAGATAAAAGAATTTTTGTCTATAAAATCTTCTAATTTTTCTAGATGATTTAATTCCTCTTGATTCCATGGAAGGGATTTTACCTCTTGAATTTTTTCTTTCCAAAAGGTAGATTTCTGCTCAGAAGTGAAGGCAACATAACTAGCACTTCCGACTTCGACAGGTAGTTCTTTCCATTCCGTCCTAGTCATTTTTCTGATTTGTGGAAGATTTTCTTTTACCCAACTGTTTATAGTCTTATTACAAGAATAAACACTTTCATCAGAATCGTTATCACATGATGCAAATAACATTCCATTCATCAAAAGACTTAATATCCAAAAGAAGTATTTCATAAGATAAGTTATTAAAGTTATTAAACCTTCAAATTGTGTTCTGCCAACATTTGAATCCATTGGTTCAAGGCTAACGTGTTAAGTAAAACAGATATGGTTATTGAGAGCAGGAAAGCATAGCTACGCTTTTCATGAAAGCAGATGGCTGCCAATATTATGGCACAGATAACGAATAAATCGACAATGCTGTTGGCACCTACAGCCCTGATATCATCGAACATGAGTACCAGTGTGGGTAAAACTCGTCCTAAAATGATGGCTGATACCGCAAATAGTACAGGTAGTTGGCGTAATTGTGACTTCCATAGTACATAGTACGTAAATGCAAAATAGCAAATGGTCTGACACCAGGCATTTGCGGTGAAACTGAAGGCGTTTACCCAGCAAACTGCTACAAGAAGCAGGAAAGACATTAATGCTATCAAAACAAATGTAATAAGTTTTTGTTTCATAGTTCTTGGAAAATTAGTTTATTATAAAAAACTTTTTATTTTAGGGGAAAAATCGGTATACTTTTATAGTTCGCGACAATATATATGGCAATTATTATGAATAGTATAATCCAAAAAATTATAGTATAAAGTAAACTGTCAAGTGTATTAAGAAATAAGTATGAATAGGTAGGTAGGATTGTAGATAAAAGTATCAATAAATAGGATTCTTTACAAGTAACCATTTGTTTTAAATCATATAAAACTTTAGATTTCTCAAAATTTCGACTTCTTATTACATATAAAGACATAAGAACAAAAGCAATATTTTTATAGAAAGATGATGCAGGGCTTAAATGAATCAATTCACCAAAACATCCGCATGACTCAACACTTCCTTCTTGTGGGGGGAAATAATAATTCAATCCAGTTAGTGTAAGAAAGAATGTGTATATTATAAATATTGTGAATGTCATAAATGAATTTTGATTCTTAATATAAAGCAAACCTATGGTTATTTCTATTAAACAAGCTAAAATAGCCAAGCCATATCGATACGTAATAAATGATGAAAAAAAGTAAGCGTCTATAAATAATGCTATTTCTGTTGCAAATGCTTCGATATTAAACGCTTTTGCAAAGCCAGAAATCACCAACACTACACCTAAAAGAAATCCAACTACATAATAGAATTTTACTTTCATAGTAAGAGTTTTTATTCGGTTACTTTTCCTTTTACACGTAAAATAACAACCTTATCTGTATTGTAATTTACAAAAATTGTTTTGTTAATTTTGTTAATCTGCTGCCTTATACCAATTTTTCCAACAATATAACCACTTTTTCCAGGTGGTATATGTTGGGGAAAGGATTTGATAGAAAGACACCCACAACTTATATCTACCTTGTCTATATTAACATATTTGTTGCTTGTATTCTTTAATAAAAATTTAAATTCAATGGAGTCTGTTTCATGTTTGGAAGCAATGCCCCAATCAAAATGTGGCTCTTCTACAAACAAACATTCTTTGCTTTGTGTATGTTTGAAACTGTTATCATTACAACTACCCAAACCCAATGTCGCTAAAATTAAAATCCAATTTAAACATAAGTATTTTTTCATAATCGTTCGTTTTATGGTTATATTGCAAAGGTATAATAAAAATAGATATGAAGTAACAAAATGACGCATTATTTTTTAAAATAAATCTTTTTGACACGTATACCACATATCATCATCATCCAATGCTTAATAGTCATCTGTTACAAAAATGAACAATTCTGTCGGTATATGTGTCTGCCTTGACAACGCAATATTTAGGCATAGCAGCTCAGTGCCATGCCTTGTAGGATAGCCTCCAGCCGCCACTATCCATATATTTTCACCTCCATTGCCATTAAAACTTTGCAGATAACGCTTTTTTAAGGGACGACGTAGTAAGATGCACAAAGTAAGTAGGTGTTCAAAATTATTTTTACATTTGAATTGCGTTATTGTGCCGTAGTTGTTTGTTCTGTGCGAATGTCAGTGCAAACCGAATGCAGAGCGAGGCAAGCTTGCTTGCATGAGCTATGCTGAGGTGAAGCCTGACTTCGCGAAGCAAAGTAAAAATACTTCGATAGAATTATATAAAATAATTTTGAACACCTACTTAATAATCACAAGTTTACACACGAACTGTAATGAGCCTGAAATCAAGGAACAAAACTGTTGGGAATACCAAGAACTTTCTTATTTCGGGGAAATAGTGAACTAATTTGCTGATAAATGAAATAATTTTGAAAACAAAACGATAAATCACTAAAAAGTTTCCTACCTTTGTATGAAGAAGTAGCTGTTTTGATTTTTCACCTCCGATAGGTTGAACGGCAAATTACTCCCTCGGGACAAAGCCGGACACACTTGGCTGAAAAACAGTTCGATGACGCAGCACGGATATGGCTGCGCTCACCACATTTCACACCTTCAAAAAAAAGGCGAAACTACAAGCATGGCTAAAGAACCACTGAAATCATCACACCGCAACGAAATGCGGCTTAACATTATCGACACGGCCATTAAGGCTTTCCATACTCATGGCGTAAAAAGTGTGACGATGGACGACATCGCCCACAGCCTTACTATGTCGAAACGTACGCTTTACCAAATTTTTTCGGACAAGGAGGAACTGCTCCTGGCCTGTCTGCAACAAAAGGAGGAGGAAAACGTAAAAACCGACATGGAACTACTCGAACGTTACGACAATGTGCTCGACTTTTTACTGCACATCTTCGAAAATCGTATGCACGAATTTGAGGTTATTACGCCTAACTTCTTTACGGAACTGGGCAAATACCCCAAAGTGACTACCTACTTTTCCAAACGCAACAGGGCGCACGAGGACGAGGCGGTGGAATTCCTGAACAAGGGTATCGAACAGGGATACTTCCGCCCGGACGTGAACTTTGTGATTATTTACCGACAACTCACGCTCGGACTGAAACTGAGCATGAACAGCCGCGAACTGACGCAGTTTTCGCAACGCGAACTATTCATCAACACGGTGATTCCGTATATACGCGGATGTGCCACACTGAAGGGCATCGAAATTATCGACCGCTTTATCGATAAATATCGCTCGGCCGAGGAACGCGATGCCGACTGAGCATTGCTTTCAGCGCAATGCCCTACAAGGAGAAGTGTGTTACTTCTGTGCTGAAAATGAATTGAAAATACGATTGAATGACTTTGTCAAAAAAGTGCAGACTGCACCGCGGCGTATGCCCGGTGGAGCTGCACTTTTTGTTTGAAGTGAACCGACTGTACGGCCAAAGAACGCGCATGTTAAAATTAACGCTACATTTTTACTCCATCTGCCTGCTTTGTTCGGGGGACGAGGGCTAGGATTCGGCCTTTTGAAAACACCTCGGCATAATTTGCTGACATTTACTCCGCGACTCTCGAAATTAGTTCCGATCTTGTTGAAATTAGTTCCGACCTTGTTGAAATTAGTTCCGAGCTAGTTCGAATTAGTTCCGAGCTAGTTTTCACAATTTCGGAACTACTGAAAATCAGCACTTTCATCGTGTACACAAAATCGGAATGCCGCCCGCCTGTCGGCCACAGAAACCTTACATTCGCGAATTTAGTTTGTTCTGCATTTATAGGAACTTGCATTTGCCCCCTTAAATCTTCAGTTTAAGGGATGAAAAACACTCTTTAATATCTTATTCATCCTTTTTGCAGCTTACATTTTGACAACACCATTTGTACTATAATTACTATTTGATAGATATATAGCTATACAAAATAACCAATGTTTTGTTTGTTAGTGTTTTTTAAGATTAACTATTTGCTCATTCGCACTTAAATCCAGTACATTTGCGCTAAGAATTTCGAAAAAATTCAACCTACTCAACCTATTTTTTTTAACCTAACAGTTTTAGCCTATGAAAAGGATAGTTTTACTCACTGCTTTGGTTATCACATCGCTATGTGCATGGGCACAACAGCTTCGTACGCCATTCAAAATGGCAGAAAGCAACCGGGAGTATTTGCAGCACGGCGTGCGACACATGACCAGTCCGCTGGGACAAAAATCGATGCAACGCTACAGTATGCAACCTACTGACCGACTGATGCGTACCGACCTTAACAGCCGACGCATTGCGGCAAAAACACTCAATACCAACTACGAACTGGTAAACGAACAGCCGGCGGGCGAGGTGAAAATGTTTTACCGCTCGGGTAAGAATTACTATACCGCAGATGGTACCAACTTTCAGACGGACGACCAGCACGGATTGATGAAGGTGGTGTTCGACCCGGATGGAAAAACCGTGTGGTTCAAGGAAATCATGATGGACTTGGCGGGCTACAACAGCTGGGTGAAAGGCACTTACAACGAGGATAAAACGAAAATCAACGTAGAACTCGGACAAACCGTGGGCTACTTGAGCCAGTACAACCAGTACTTGCTGCTGTACATGTTCAAATACGATGAGGCGAGCCAGACCTTTGTCATCGACGAGGCCCAAAAGCAGCTTGAAGTGGCTGTCGAGGGTGAATCGCTGAAAATGTTGGGCACCGACAGCAAGCACTTGCTGAGCATGGTGTACAGCTCGAACAATGCGTGGGTGATGCTGGGCGACTATGAAACGGTACTTGCGCCTTTCAACGAAGTGGCAGTTGAGGTTCCCGAAGGACTGACTACGAAGGACTATATGCTGAACGCCGTGGACAAAGAGGGCAAGGCTGTGACTACTAAAGTGAAAATGGGCGAAGTGGGCAACGACGTGTATGTGCAGGGCTTGCTGAATTCACTGCCCGAAGGTTGGCTGAAAGGCAAAAAGGAGGCTAACAAGGTGACTTTTGCCAACAAGCAGTTTGTGGGCATCGTGTCGGACTTCTACCCGGTGTGGGGTGTGGGCGCGAACTCGGTCGATGACAAACTGGTCGAGGCTGACTTTGTGCTCAACTTCAACGAGGCTTCGAAGACGTACACTTCGGATATGTTCTTGCTTGAAAATGTACTGAAGGACGAATTCGGATACATCGACTATTACTACAATGTGACGCTGATGGAATATCCTGACGTGCAGTTTACCACTGACATCATCACCGAACAACCCGAGGGTGAACTCAAGGCGTACAAGCGAAGCGGTACTGCGCTGTCGACTTACATGGGTTATCCCTACGTCGATCCGCAGGATGGTTACATCATGTTCATGGTGTATGCGCCCGATGGCAAGACGGTGTACTTGAAAAACCCCGTGACGCAGGCTCGCGCCAATACGTGGGTAAAGGCGACGAAGGAGGGTAACAAAATTGTGATGCCGTTGTACCAGTCTATCGACTACAGCGAAAACGGCGATTACTACATCTACCTGGCTAAGGTGGTGGCTATGAACCCGAACGACGAGAAGAAAGTGTATGTGCCCGACTTCTCGGCTAAGAACGTGACGTTCAGCATTGACGAGGCTACGGGTGTGGTTTCGCTCGATGAACTGAAGGACGACAAGGCGGTGCTTGGTTTGGTATTCAGCAACAACATGAGCTACAATAACTTTGCTGATTTCAATTCGGTTTACACGCCGCTCAATGAGGAAATTACGCTGATGTCCGAAAACCTGAAACAGGAAAAGTGGTCGGTTATCTACAACGAAGAGGGCGAAACGGCTGATGGCGAAGTGGTGGTGGCTATGGATGGCGACAAACTTTACATGAACTCCATACTCGACCTCGACCCGAAGGCTACGCTGGTGGGTACAATCAAGGGCAACAAGGTGGAATTTGCTACCGACCAGTATCTGGGACTTTACCCCAAGGCTGATGCCACGGCTTACTTCGGTGGCGCAAAATACCGCATTGAACAGGAGGAGGTGATTCCGGGTACGGGATTCATGATGGACCACTGGTACTACGATGTGACGCCTTCGCTCGTGATGGATTACGATGCTGAAAAGCGTACGCTGACGGCTCCCGAGGGTACGACGTTCCTGCTTAATGCTACGAAGCCTTCGGTGGATGTAATGTACATCTGGGCGCTGAGCGATGCGTACTTTGCTTTCAAGAGCGAAATTGCAGGCATCGACGATGACTTGACCGTGGAAGGTAAAGAGGTGAAGAGTGTGAAGTACTTCAACCTGAAGGGTATGCAAATTGCCAAACCTGAAAAGGGTGTGTGCATCCAGGCGGTTACGTTTACCGATGGCTCGACCATGACGAAGAAGATGGTTCGCTAACGAAACGAGCCTTGAAAGTTAATTCATACTGATACATACAACAAGGAGGTAAACACCCATCAACGGTGTGTTTGCCTCCTTTCATTTTTGTGTCGGTGACTTGCGTGCGGCTGTTGGTGCTGTTCGTATTGGGAATATGATTCTGCGCTGCAACGAATGGGCATGAGCCGACTTTCGAGCGAGCCTCGATGACAGGCTACAAAAAAAAGCAACTTCCATGGGTATGAGCCATTGGGAAGTTGCTTTTTTTTAGGAATAATTATTTTTTAATTGAAAGGGCTATGCCAAAATGTCAGTTGGCAGAGAAAAAAGAAGGCTGCCGGAATTTATTCGTCGCTGGATGCACCGACGAGCATAAGGGCATAGTAAATGAGCGTAGCGAGCGAACTGAGAGCTGCTACTACGTAAGTGTAGGCAGCAGAACGCAGGGCTGACACGGCCATGGGGTGATCGTAGGCCGAGGTGATGCCGGCACGCTGCAACCAGGCAGTGGCGCGGCGCGATGCGTCGATTTCAACGGGCAGAGTGACGAAACTGAACAGCGTGGTGAGGGCAAACAGGCCGACACCAACGGCCAGTATGCCGGGGTAGACGGTAATGAGCAGTACACCGGCTAAAAGCACCCACTGCACCCAGTTCGAGGCAAACGATACTACGGGAACCAGAGTGCTGCGGAGCGTGAGCGGACCGTAGGCTACGGCGTGCTGAATGGCATGGCCGCATTCGTGGGCAGCTACTGCGGCTGCGGCTACGGAATTGCTGTGGTACACGCTTTCGGAAAGGTTGACGGTGCCGTCGGCGGGGTTGTAGTGGTCGGTGAGGTGACCGGGTACGCAGGTGACGCGCACGTTATAAATGCCGTTGTCGTGCAGCATTTTTTCAGCTACTTCGCGTCCGGTCATGCCCGAGGCAAGGCCTACTTGCGAGTATTTTTTGAACTTTGAGTTGAGGTTGGCCTGAACCAGGTAACTAATCAGCGCAATGCCGATGAAAAGAATGAGGTACATAAATGTGTTGTGTAAGAATGTGTGTTGATAATCAAATGAAGGGTGGATGCCTGAGGGCTGAGGGCTGTTATTTGCGTCGGCCCATTTTTTGCAGCAGAAACTCGCGACACTCGTTCATGATTTGCGCACCAAGCAAACGAAGCATCAGTACATATGAGGCGGCGGCTACCACGACCTTGATGACGAGCGAGGCATAAATATTGGTGACACCTCGGGCTGCGAACCATGCCAGGGCCATCGACAAGGCGGCAATGGCGCAGAAGGGAAGCACATCGCGCAGGGCCAAACGCAGCTTAAGGCCGATGAGGCGTTGCACAAAATGGTGCCACACAAAGAGCCAAAGGGTGTTGAGCACCACGTAGGCTATGACCATGGCTTGCACGCCGAAGCGGTACATTCCGATTAAAAGCAATAACTGTGCCACGCAAAGTGCCATGATGTTCCACATAAAAAGTTGGCTTTTGCCTTGACTGACCACAAAATTGGAATAGAACGAGGATATGGGCACAAAGGCGCCGCCAATGCAGAGTATTTGCATGAGGTAGGCACTGGGAAGCCATTTGGCGGTGATGGCTATTTCGATAAACTCGGGCGCAACGAGGGCCAGGCCGAAGAGGGCTGGACAGGACAGGAAGGCGGTGAGGCGAAGCATTTTGCGAAATACTTGCTGCATGCGTTCGGGCTCGTTGTACGAAAGGCGGGCAAAAAGGGGCTGGGTTACGCTCCATACCATGCCGGTGAGCATGGTGTAGCCCATGCCGGTCCATTTGTTGGCCTGGTTGTAGTAACCTACAGTTTTTTCGCCATACAGGCGGCCAAAGAATATGCTGAACAGGTTGTTGTTGATGTGGGTGAAGATGTTGGTGGCCAGCAGGCGCGAACTGAAACCAATCATGCCGCGCAGTGGGCGGAGGTTGATGTGGAACGTGGGGTGCCACTCGGAAAACCACCAGCTGCCGACGGTGAGCATGAGGCAGAACATGAGGTTTTGCACGGCTATGCCCCAGTAGGCAAAGCCGTTCCAGGCTAACACGACGCCGGTTATGCCCGATACGATGAGGGCCAGAATGGTGAGCAGGGCTGTTTCGCGCACTTTCATGTTGCGGAAGAGCCAGGCGCGGGGTGCGGTGTTGAGTGCGGAGATGACGAAACTCAAAAACGAAAGGCGCGACAAGGGCACCAGCACGGGTTCGCGAAACCATGCGGCTATGAGGGGTGCACAAAGGTAGAGCACGGCGTAGATGCTGAGGCTGCAAATAACGTTGAACCAGAACACGGCATTGTAGTCGGCCGCGGTGACTTCTTTTTTGCGGTTCAGCCCGGAAATAAAGCCGCTTTCCTGAAGGGCTGAGGCTATGAGGGTGAATATGGTGAGCATGCCTACCATACCGTAGTCGGCTGGTGAAAGCAAACGGGCAAGGAAGATGCCAAAAACGAGATTGAGCAGCTGTTGTGCGCCATTGCTGATGCCGCCCCACATCAGGCCGTTGGCGGTTTTTTCTTTCAGTGATTTTTCAGACATAAGCAGTTTTTGCCGGGATTTATTTCGTCGGGGATTCAGTAGATTATTGAACGGTGATTTTCGCTCGGTTCGTATGGTTTGTTAATCAATGTGGGACTAAATATTATATCCCTATTTCACTTTTTTGCGATTGTGGAAAATGCACGGGAACGCCCATAAACAAAGGGCTGAAGGCACATTCGAAGGTGTGGAAAACTTCGGAGGTGCGATATTAGGTGCCCAAAAAATTTGGATTTCGGGGGGTGCGTGTTGTATCTTTGCTGTAGCGAAGTCTGGCTGCACCTCAGCCTCAGCAGATGAAAAAACAAATTACTCTTATTGATTCATTCAGCGTTCTTTGACATTTTGATACAACAGAAAGTAAGGCAGGAAGGCCTGTCTGAAACCCATGCGCAAAAGTGAAGTATGCACTGCGCTGTTTCTACCGATCTGATTTTAGGAACTCCATGTTTCTCCCGGTTTCGGTGCAAAGTTACAGCAATGACGCTATGCAACCAAATGGGCGGTAACTTAAACTGCCTTTTGCGGTGAGGATTGCGAAGCGGCATTGGGCTTTTTCGCTTTCTTTTTCTTCTTCTTGTGCTTGGCAGTTTGCTTTTCGGACTGCGGTTGCGGTTTGGGCTGCGACTGTGTCGTGGGCTGCAACGTTGTCTGCGACTGCTTGGGACCAATGGGCTCGGCCGCTTGGTTTACAGCTGTATCCGGCGCAGGTGTCTGCCTCAATGCCAGCCATTGCTTGATGTCGTTTTGCACGCGCTGGTAAAGCGGACAGTCCATATAGGCGGTGTGTTTGCGAAGCATTTCCTCGATAGAAGCTGTGGCATTCTGATAGGCCGATAGCTCGTTCTGCATCTGCACATTGTGTTCGGCGAATTTGCGTATTTCGCGTTCGCGCTCGCGGCGCAGCATTTCGCAAATTCCCCCGAGCAGGGGCGTGACTATGCCGTCGAAAATGTCGTGACCACGCATATATAAATAGGTGGTTTGCGGCGTGAGGCCCAGATTCAGCATTTCGGTGCGCAGCGGTTTGTAGGTGGTTTTTCCCTGCGGAAACTGCGCTTGCAGACGACTGATTTTTGCATTGACCAGTCGACGCAAATGGTCGAGCGTTTGTTCGGGATGGTAATAATTTATTTCCTTGAGTTGCACGATGTGGTAAAAGTCGAGCATGGAGAACTGCTTGTACACTCCGTAGCGGTAGGCCCATACGTTCCACACGAAAAGCGGCCACACGATTTCGGAATATCGCGCAAGGAAGTTCTCGAAGTCGAAGAGGTGGCGGTCGTTGAGCGTGGCCATGACGCACACATGCTGCAAAGCCGGAGCATAGCACTGAAAGTTTTCGATGGCGTAGGCATAGGTGTGAAACACGTAGGGATTACGGCACACGGTTTCGGAAGTGAGCGTTGCTCCCTGCATCAGGTAGTCGTAGTCGGCATCGACACAGGCTATCATGCAACGGCCGAGCCGTTCGCCTAAATCATTGGACAGGGCTATTTTCTTACCCTTGCAAAGCGAGGTGCGCGAAGGTAGCATCACTTCGAAATATACGCGGTCGGTTTCGAGCGGCCGCAGCAAATTGCTCCAAAAAAATATATCGTCGTAACTTTCAACGTAGACCACGATGCACTGTCGCGACTTTTTGCCGCTCAGGGTGTTCATGGCCTCAATATAGGCACTGGTTAGGTGCTGACTTAATTTCTTCATGGCAAAAAGGTTAGTTGGTAACGAAAAGGCATGGCACACGGAAGAAAGTAAGCGGTGCGCTGTTCTGAGGGACGGGAAGGTGACGTCAGATAAGGTGATATCAGAAAGTGATGTCGGACACCTCGGTGACGCAATCCTCCCAACCGTTCATGATCAGTGCCGGCGAATGGGTGGTCATTATCACTTGTGCGTTGGGGTTGAGTTCGCGTACCAGAGCTATGAGCCTTCTTTGCCACTCAAAGTGCAGACTGGCCTCGGGTTCGTCCATGAAAATGACGTAGGGTTGCTGGTCCTCGGTGAGCACGGTGAGCAGTATGAGCAGTATTTGCTTTTCGCCGCTCGACAGGCAGTAGGGCGGAATTTCCTCTTCGTACTGAAGGAACGACAATTCATTGCTCTGCCGATTGATGCGTTTGCCGGTTTCGGAAAACAGTTCGTCGACAATGTCGAGGAAGCGTGTCTTTAAATTGGCCGTTTGCGTAGCCTTTTCGCGGGCATCGGGGTCGCCGCTGGTAAGCAAGGCAATCATGCGGTTGCCCACATTGACCTGATAGTCGAGGTAACGACGCTGCACCAGGTAAAGCTGCCAGTCGAGTTCGGTGACAATGCGTACGTCCTTGATACCTCCGATGGGTTCGGCAGCAATAATCTTGCGGTCGAAACTGCGCATCACATCGTAGCGAATGCTTGTGGCATCCGAGGGGCTGAAGTCTATTTTCACACCCAAATGGGTGCCACCGGCAATTTCGCCCGTGGTGGGAACAGTGCGCAAATGCTGAATGAGTTTGTTGAGTATGGTGCTTTTTCCTGCTCCGTTTCGTCCGCTTAACACGTTGACGTCCGGACGCAAGTCCCACACAATGTGTTTATGGCCGCTCCATAAACTGGATATTTCTATACGGCTGATGGAATGAGCTATTTTTGTCATGGCAAATAAATATTACGATTTTACGCAAATGTACAGGTTTTCCCATTGATAGGCAAACGTAAATGAGTGATTACACGACAAAAAACGATAGTTTGTCCATTTTTAAGGAAAAAAAAGAGGCGGGCAATTAAACCTTCTGATTTATTTTCCATCTATATTGATGTGGCCGAACCACAAACGGACATGCAAACTTACTGAATTTACAACACATATATATATAGTATCAAATAAATGAGACGAAGACTATTATTTTTCCTGTCGCTGCTGATGACCACGCAATTGTGGGCACAACACATCGTAACAGGTAGGGCTACAGAAAGCCAAGGCAAAAAACCTGTAGAACTGGCTACTGCCGCTCTGCTTAAAACAAACGATACCAAAGTGCTACGCGCTGCTTCAACGGCTGCCAATGGTACGTTTACCCTTGTGGCACCGACTCCGGGAAAATACACCGTGCGCCTTTCGTATCTGGGTTATGAAACCGTAACGAAAAACATTGAAATAAAAGCCGGAACTGATACGCTGAAAGTGGGCGACTTGCTCATGCAGGCCGATAACCATACGCTGGGAACGGCAACGGTTTCGGTCACGGCTTCGAAGGTGGAACAAAAGGATGATACCACGATGTTTAACGCTAAGGCGTACCGCGTGCCCGAAGGTTCGACGCTCGAGGCATTGGTCAAGCAGTTGCCCGGCGTGGAAGTGGGCGACGATGGTTCCATCAAGTGGAACGGAAAAACGGTGAAGGAATTCCTGATTAACGGTAAGGATTTTTTCAAAGGCGATACGGAAACGGCCATGAAAAACTTGCCTACCGACTTGGTGAGCAAAATTAAAGCCTACGATAAACAAAGCGATTACACCGAACAAACCGGCATCGACGACGGGGAGGAAACTACGGTGCTCGATATCTCGACCAAAAAAGAACTGAACGAATCGTGGGTGACAAACCTTGACGTGGCTTACGGTAATCACGACCGCTACAGCGGACGCTTGTTTGCTACCCGATTCACTGACCGTAGCCGTGTGTCGGTGTTTGGCTCAATGAATAACACGAACAATCAGGGATTTGGCAGCTACCGTGGATTTGGCGGTAGTAGCGGACTGACGGCTACTAAAAGCGCGGGCTTGGACTTTTCGTGGGAAAATGATAAGAAGAAACGCGAGGCAGGACGCTTGGAATTTGGCGGTAACGTGCGCTACTACCATTCAAGCCGTGACTTGGTGAGCATTTCGAACTCCGAAACTTTCCTTACCTCTGACAGCAAAAGCAGTTCGTTTGCCAATTCGCGCAGCAAAACGGGTTCGTCGAGCTCAAGCGTCAATGCCAGTTTGCGTATGCAGTGGAGTCCCGACACGATGACTACCATCACTTTCCGCCCGGGCTATTCGTACTCGGAGTCGCACAACGATGGTGCTTCGCTTTCGGCTACGTTCAACAGCAATCCGTATGCCTTTTCGGTGAGTCCGCTCGACAGCATCTTTGCGCAAAACGTGATTTTGAGCAATCCCGAACTTTACGCCATTATGGTGAACACGAATCAGCGATTGTCGATGGGCGACAGCAAAACGCACAATGTCGACGGTGGCTTGAACGTGACGCGACGTCTCAACGCCAAAGGACGCAACTTGTCGCTACATTTGCGCGGTAGCTACTCAAAGTCGGAATCGAACAGCTTTTCAATTTCGAACATTCAGTACAACAACCAAAACGATAAGGATAAAAAGAACTTCCTGAACCAGTACAGCACCACGCCCTCGAAGAACTACAACTACCGAGTTCGACTGAGCTATGCTGAACCGTTTGCCAAGAATTGGTTCGCCGAGGCGCGTTACCAGTTTGCTCACCGCTATCAGGATTCAAACCGTTCGCGCTTCAACCTGGATTCGCTGGCTTACGATCCCTTCAAAACCCTTTTCCCAGGTTACGAAAACTTTGGCGATCCTGAAAATTATCCGGAACTCGGCACTTTGCCCAACCGTGATGAGGTGCTGAATGCTGTGCGCGATAATTTCAATTCGCAGTATGCCACTTATAAGTACTACGACCACACGGCTAACGTGGGCATTCGCTATAACTCCGAAAAAATACGTTTCAATGCCGGCGTAGACTTTAACCCCGAAAAAACAAAAATGGCATACAATCGCCCCGGACAACACATCGACACGCTCATTACGCGCGACGTGTTTAAGGTGTCGCCGCAGGTGCGTTTCCGCTACAAATTCTCGAAAACCAGCCAACTCGACATTCGCTACCGCGGTTCTTCGTCGGAACCTTCGATGACCGACCTCTTGGCCGTTGTCGACGATGCCGACCCCTTGAACATTTCAATGGGTAACCCCGGCTTGAAGCCTTCGTGGAGCAACACCTTGCGTGTGAGCTACCACGGCTACAACCCCGAACGACAGCAAGGATTGATGGGTGGGGTGAACTTCAGCCAAACGAGCAATGCTATTTCAAACCGCATGGTTTACGACGAAACCACCGGTGTGCGCTACATGCGTCCGGAAAACATCAATGGCAACTGGAATGGTCGCGGTATGTTCATGTTCAATACCGCAGTCGGACGCGAAAAGCTGTTTAACATCAACACCTTTACGTCGTTCAATTTCGACAATTCCGTGGGTTACATCAGCCGAATGAATACCAAGCAGGCTGTCAGTGCGTCGGCTGCGCTGCTGGCACTCCCCAAAACCGAGGTGGAGCATACTTACGACTACTACAATAATATATTCAACAGTGCGTCGTCGGAAAAAAACACCACACGTACGTTCCGCATCGACGAAAATGTCAGATTGTCGTACCGTGCCAACTGGTTTGACGTCGGCGTACTCGGACGTTTGAACTATCAGCATGCCCGTGCCACCATTCAGAAAAATGCCAACATGGACACCTGGAACTTTGCATACGGTGCAAACGCCAACTTCAACTTCGACTTTGGCCTGAGCATTTCGACCGACATCCGCATGACTTCGCGCCGTGGCTACTCCGACCGTTCGATGAACACGAATGAACTGTTATGGAATGCCCAGATTGCCCAGTCGTTCCTCAAGAATAATGCCGCTACCATCAGCATCCAGTTCTACGACATTTTGCAGAAGCAAAGCAACGTAAGCCGTACGCTCACCGCCACGCAGCGCACTGACTCGTGGACGAATGCCATCAACTCCTACTTCATGGTTCACTTTATTTATAAGCTGAACATCTTCAACGGCAGCATGGCTGGTAAGGGCAAAGAAAAAGGCGAACGCATGGGACCGCCCAATATGCGCGGTCACGGAGCTATGCCGATGCGTATGGCACACCCCATGATGTAATGCAAACAGGCTCACTTACATATATAACACACAACTTCAAAGCCACCAGCACGGTAAGCAGCTGTAAGGTAACCACCTACACAATTAGTTGCAAATCGGTGAATCGCCCTTTGTAAAGGAAGGGATAACCTTAACAGTTTGCCAACTTGTGCCGGGGCAATGAAACAAATTAAAAACATCTCTTTCCTTATTTCATTTCTCTATTTTTTCAAGATAGATTGAAAGTGTCGCCGCAGTGATTGCGCCGGCACTTTTTTGTTTTGAAGTCGTCTGAACTTTTATGAAATTCAAGATTTGCCTTAATTTTTGAGGCGTTTTTGGGCCTTGAAGAAGGAGTGTAGCGAGCTACACGACTGATGAAAGGTCAAAAAACGACCAAAAAGAAAGGTGAAGATTGAATTTAGAAGGGATAAATCTCCAAATCAAATCTTCGTCAGAAAAGTTTAGACGACTTCTTTATCAAAATTGATGCGCTCAAGGGCAGATTTGTAACTTTGCAGCGTTTCCAAACCGGATAAACATTGCAGCATTTCTGAACTTAAAAAATAATGCTTTCTGCATTGTATTCCGGAACAGTGAACAGCGATATTTGACTTATTGATACAAAAAAAATAACAGAGCAGTCAGGCTACACAAACAATACTTGCATCCGGTGATACCATCGAGAAGAGGAGATTATGCGCTTCCCACTCGCCTAACAACCTACTCTTTTAAATTAAAATATACCTTTCTTAGGGTATTTCGGGACTTTATAGGTCAAAGTACCTTTGCACCCGAAAAAAAGGTTTCCGGCAGGTTGTCCACTTGTGTTTACTCTTCGGTTGTCAGCTGAAAGTAAATAGCCAAAGAGTAAACAAAAAACAGGTGAACAAGTAAAATGCTTCCTGCTGAAATACTGACTGTTTGGGCACCCAATATTCAAATGGCTTCAACCAGTAACTTCATATGGTAACATACATGACAAATAAAATATACTTAGGTAAAACCTTAGGTTCATTTCTGATTGTACTGTTGCTCATGCCCATAGACCACGCCATCATGATATTGATGGATGTACAACGCCACCGACAAAAACTAAACCCTGGTGCCCTACCCGCCACACCGGGCGAAAGCCTGTTCTGCTCTGCTTATTTTAATCAATCAACATATCACGTATGAAAAAAATCTTTACGCTTCTTGCTGCCACCATGGGTTTGCTTTCAGCTTCGGCACAACAACATGGTACCATGACCTTTGCCGGCAAATCTGTATTCTACGTTTCAGCCGGTTCCACCCAAATGGGCACCACCGAAACGGCTTCAGACACTGTGCGCTACGAAGGTTCCGACCTCACGCTGCCCAGCATGAAATACAACAACATGGTTATTCCTTCGTTCACCATCAAGAACACGAAGTACACAGGAGGTCACGAAGGTGTAACCTGGGCCGACCAGCCCTTTACAGCCACTGTTGGCGGTAAGGAAGTAAAAGGTTCTTCGCTCAAAGGTTCATTCACGCACGACGGAGGGGTCTACAAACTTTCACTGGCCCTCACCTTCAACTATGGTGCCATGCCCATGCCCATCACTTACTCCATCGAAAGCTACTATGTGAAACCCACCACGAAGCAGGTATCGGTAGTAGTTGGTGGTTCAATCGGCCCGTACATCAACCCATCGGTTACCTACGATGCGCGCATCTACGAAGTCGACGGTCAAAAGCAACTCGACATTGCGCTACACGAGTATTCACTCGACGGCACAGTCATGGGCGACATCCTGTTAGGAAGCCACATCATCAAGGGCCTGACATGGAACGAAGAAAAGGGCGGTTACTTCCGCGACTACTCGCAGGACGGAATCACCTTCCACTTCAAAACCTCACAGGGTATGGACGGTAACTACGGATTCACGAAAGGCGGAAATCTGCTGGTTAAGATGAACGGCACGGACATTACCTACGCCGAAAACGCTTTCCAGCCCGGCGCCATGCCTTTCCCTATTATGTCGACCTTTGGCAAGGACGATGCCACCGGCATTGACCACGTCACCACCACGCAGCAGCAAGTATCAAAGAGCAGAAAATACATTTCGAACGGTCAGCTCATCATCGAGCGCGACGGTAAGAAATACAATGTGCAAGGAATTGAAATTCGATGAATGTGTTTGGTTTTACAAAATGGTTCACGGCCATGTCGGTAGCACTGCTTTCAGCATGCACCGGCATAGCCGATGGCATTTATGACGAACCACCGGCCGAAGAGCTCGGACGCGAAGGTCAGATTACGGTAAACGCCACCAGTTGGACCGACTGGCACTACATCGACTTGAAAACCGACTCGGTGAGTGCACCGGTACCTATTCCCATGACGCTGACGGGCGAGAGCGACGGAAAGAACGGACAATATCTTTATTGGTTCGATGTCTTTGGCGAAGGAGTGTCGAAAAACGAATTCCGCTCGTTCACCCCCTGCGACCCGCAGCCCGAGCCGGCCGAATGGAGCATTGCTGTTCACCGCAACAATGTGCGCACCAACGGTGGGGCTGTGTTCGAGACGTCCTACACCCGCATCGACCAGTTGCTCGAATCGAGCGAAGCTTTTGCCGACATGCCGTTCACCGAGGACGTTTGGACCGAGAACGAAGTATGGGACTCACAGACACAAATGCTTCAAAGCCTCGTACCCTCTCAGGGCATCAAGGTCAACCGCGTACTTTCATCGTGGCTCACCATGCGCATTCCTCCCATGCCGCCGCAGTTTGTCCATAACAATCATGTGTTTATCCTCCGTCTGAACGACGGCACCTATGCCGCCTTGCAGCTCGAGGATTATTTGTCGCCCACAGGCACCAAGTGCTATTTAACTATCAATTATAAATATCCCTACTGACGTTGATCATGACACCTATCGCAATGTTTCCCATCATGGCCGCCTTGAGCCTGCCCATGCCGAAAGAGGAGTTTAAAGATTCTGTTTTCAGCATCAGCAAAGCGGGCGAGGTGGTGGTCACTGCCACACGAACTCCGAAACTGCTGAAAAATACGCCCGTACAAACGCGCGTCATTTCGCGCCGCGACATTGAGCGGAGCGATGCCACCAACATTCAGGACTTGCTGACACAAACCATGCCGGGAGCAGAATTCACCTATGCCATGAATCAGCAAACGCACTTAAACTTTTCGGGATTTGGCGGACAGGGACTGCTCTTTCTCGTTGACGGTGAACGGATGGCCGGTGAAACAATGGACGATGTAGACTTTTCGCGCATCACGCTCGAAAACGTGGAACGCATCGAAATTGTGCGCGGTGCTGCTTCGGCTCTTTACGGAAGCAATGCGGTGGGGGGCGTGGTCAATGTCATTACGCGAAACAACGCCAAGTCGTGGACGGCGCAAGTCAACGCACGCCTTGCCAAACACGGCGAACAGCGCTACACGGCCGCGATGGGGCTGGCCAACAAGCATGTGAGCAATTCTCTCTGTGCCAATTTCAGCAAAACAGACAACTACGACGTACACAGCGCCCCCAACCCCGTGACGCGCATCATCACAACGATTTACGGCGATAAGGTGCTGAACCTCAACGACCGATTCAGATGGCAACCTACAGAACAGCTCACCTTCACGGCACGAGCAGGTTATTACTGGCGCGAAACGGTGCGTACCGCCGATGTGCCGGAACATTACCGCAGTTTCAGCGGAGGGGCCAAAATGGAATGGCGACCTACGGCTCACGACAATCTTTCGCTGACCTATGCTTTCGACCAATACGACAAGTCCGACCACCTGCGTCGTCAGAATCTGGAACTCCGCGATTACAGCAATGTGCAGAACTCAGTGAAACTGCTCTACAACCACAGCTTCAGTAAGCAGCACCTACTGACCCTGGGTGTCGACTATCTGCACGATTATTTAATGAACGTCAATCTGAAAAACCGCATCCGCGAACAGGACTGTCTGGGTGTATATGCCCAGCACGACTGGGAGATTTCGCCCGAATGGGAAGTCGTTGGTGGCGTTCGCTACGACTATTTGTCAGACCGCAACCTCTCGCACCTCACGCCGCGTCTGAATCTGCGATACCGTCCGCAGCACAACCTGACGTTGCGTCTGGGCTACGGCATGGGCTTTCGCAGCCCGACGCTGAAGGAGCGGTATTACAACTTCGACATGAGCGGCATTTGGATTGTTGAGGGCACGCCCGACCTTCGTCCCGAAAAAAGCCACAACTTTACGTTCTCGGCCGAATACGCCAAACCGCGTTACAACGCCACGGCTTCGGTTTACTACAACCACGTGCAGGACAAAATTGCCACAGCGGCGCCTTATTACAAAAAGCCGGGCGACAAACTGCCCTACCTGCCCTACGTCAACCTCGCCGACTTCAAGGTGTACGGTGGCGAATTGGGCCTCAACACCCGATGGAACAACGGCTTCTCGGCTCGCTTCACCTACGCCTATACCAAGGAGGAGCTGCCCACCGACAACGACGGTAATTCCATCAACAACCAATACATTCCGGCACGTGCACATGCGCTCAACGTCTGGGCCGAGTACGAACATCGGTGGAGCAAACTGTATCGCACGAATTTCTGTTTGAGTGGCCGTTTGCTTTCTGCTACCGAAAACCGGGAGTATGTGGATTACTACGACATTTCAAAGGGCACGGTTAAAGTTAAATACCCTGCCTACACGGTGTGGAAGTTAGCCACCACGCACCAGTTTGGCCAAGCAGTGAAATTGTCGCTGGCGCTCGACAACCTGTTCAATTACCGTCCGCGGTATTACTATCTGAATGCACCGCTAACCGACGGTATCAACTTTCAGGTTGGACTCTCTATCGACATCGACAAATTCTGACGAACTGTTTGGATGAACCTTTCTCATACATTTTTTCACCAAGAGGAAAACCGATATTCATTCCATCGGGATTCCTCTTTTTTAGTTTCCATAAGATTATAGAGAGCCGATATTTGCAAACGCAATCTCTTGCGCGTTTCAGACAGGCCTACCTGCCTTACTTTCTGTGGTAACAACATGTCAAAGAACGCAGAATGAATAAAGCACTAATATTCGTTTTTTCATCCGTTTAGGCTGAAGCGCAGCTCATCAATGCTGCAGTGTAGCCTTAATTACGAATGCAAAGATACAACACGCACCCCCCGAAATCCAAATTTTTTGACCTCCTAATATCGCAGCTCGAAAGTTTTCCACACCCTCAAAAGCGCATTCAGCCCTTTGTTTATAGGCATTCCCGTGCATTTTCCACAGACCGAAAAAAGTGAAATAGGGATATAACATTTTGTCCCATTCCGTTTATCAAAACAGACTAACCGACCATCTCCCCAACCCTCTTTCCGTCCCCTTCATGAGTTATGACGCAAGGGTAAAAAAAAGACATCCGCCCCGGAAGAGGGACGAATGTCATTTTTTTGCTTGTTATTTCGAGTCGTATTTCGAAAAAGCGGCAGAACGATGAATTAGTCGTTCTTGGCAGCAGTACGCTTTTCCTTAATGCGAGCCTTCTTACCCGTAAGGTTACGGAGGTAGTAAAGCTTAGCACGACGTACTTTACCAACTTTGTTCACTTCGATGCTTTCGATGTTGGGTGATTCCAAGGGGAAGATACGCTCTACACCAATGGTACCCGACATTTTGCGTACGGTGAAACGCTTCTTGTCCTGATGACCAGAAATTTTGATAACAACACCGCGATACAACTGGATACGCTCTTTGTTACCTTCGACGATTTTGTATGCTACAGTGATTGTATCACCAGCCTTGAATTTGGGGAACTGCTTGCCTGTAGCAAAAGCTTCTTCAGCAATTTTAATTAAATCTGCCATTTTGATGGTTTATTAAAATATTGTTGTCCGTCCCAACCCAGCTTAACGGGGAACACTGCATCCCGACAGCGGCTGAGTGGAAAAGCGGTGCAAAATTACAACTTTTCGGGCAAACTGCCAAGCATTTACCGCGAACATATTTGATTTTCAGATTTTTCGAGCCTTTTTTATGCCCGACGCGGCATTTCAGGCTTGCTTCAGCCGGTTACACGGCCTCCAGGTAGTACATAATGCCGCCACTGAGTTGCAGAAGCGAAATTTCGCAAATCTTTGTATTGTATTCAGCCACGAGTATGCGTTCTTCGGCATCGAGCAAGCTCTTTTGTGCCTCGCGCATTTCGATGCCCGGCAGGTCGCCCAGCATATATCGTTCCACAGCGATGTAGTGGTTTTCCTGCGCCGTAATCAGGTTCTGTCGTTCGAGGCTCAGCAGTCGGAGGTTGTTTTGGTAAGCCTGCCACAAGTCGGCCAGGTCGGCCTTCAGTGCCAGTTCGAGTTCCTGCTGTGCCATTTCGGCATTTTGCAAATCGAGCTGTGCGTTAGCCCGCTGACGGCGGCGATTCCCGTCGAACAGCGTCATGCCCACCGTCACACCCACCGAACCGCCCCAGTTGTGGCGCGCCGTATTCGCCGAGTTCGAGGGGTAGCGGTTGTAATCGTAGCCATAGTTACCGTTGAGTTTCACATAGGGGTAATCGCGGCTTTTCACGCTCTGCAAGTCAATTTGCGCCAGCGTGCGGTCGTGTGCAGCCGAAATAAGGCTGGCATTGGTGCGCAACGTAGCTGCCCAAAGGCTGTCGAAACTGAGTGCATCGTTCACCACAATCATCGTGTCGCTCACCCACAAGCGGTTGTTCACCTGCTTTTCGGCCATCAGTTCGTTCAGGCGAATGCGCGAAGAGGCAAGAATTTCGAGCTGTTTCAGGCTTTGGGCACTGTCGGCGTTAAAGTCCACCTGTGCCTGCTGCAAGTCCAGACGCGAGTTATCACCAATAATCCAGCGTTCCTGCACAATGCGCAAGCGTTCTTTCGAAAGTGACACGGCATAATTCAGGTTGTGCATACGTATGCGCTGCTGCACAAAGTTATAGTACTCAGCCACGAGGTCGGCCACATAGTTTTCAATGGCCAGTCGGGTTTGCGTTTCGCTCTGTGCCTTGAGTTCGCGCAAACGCTGATAGTTGGTTTGTATTTTGTAACCATCGAACAGCGTCCATTCGGCAAACACGCCCACACCGGCCTGATGTCCCACCTGTCGGCGTTCGCGCACCACTCCCGACGCCTTCGAATGGGTGTTTCGGCTGTCGAGTGCGGCATCGTAATTGCCTCGCGCTGTAACCGTCGGCAAATAGCCGGCATTGGCTTTGGTGGCATTGTTGGCCGCGCGTTCAGCCTCGTTGCGCACCATGCGCAGTGAGTAGTTATTGTTCAGGCCGCGCTGAATGCAGTCGTGCAGGGTGAGTGTTTGTGCTGCTGCCGGCAGCAGGGCAGTCCCAAGGGTCAGCACAAAGATAAGGATTGACTTTATCATGACTTCGGCTTTTTATGAATCATATTGGTTGATACGTAGGTATAAATGGCCGGTACCACAAACATGGTGAGGAAGGTCGACACCAGCATACCGCCCACCACAGCAGTACCCATGGCCACACGGCCCGCAGCGCCCTCGGCCTTGGCAAACACCAGGGGCAGAAGGCCCAGCACGGTCGAAGCACTGGTCATGAGAATGGGGCGCAAACGCTGCACCGAAGCTTCGCGTATGGCGGTAAACTTGTCTTCGCCGCCTGCCTGGCGTTGATTGGCAAATTCCACAATCAATATACCATTCTTCGCCACCAAACCAATAAGCATGATGATACCGATTTGGCTGAAAATGTTCATGGTTTGTCCGCCCAGCAGCATGAAGAGCAAAGCTCCACAAATGGCCAGAGGCACGGTAAGCATGATGACAAAGGGGTCCTTGAAACTTTCGAACTGTGCTGCCAATATCAGGTAAATAAGGAGCAAGGCCAAGCCAAAGGCAAATACCAGACTCGAAGAACTTTCGCGGAATTCTTTCGAGTCGCCGGCCAGGGCGGTACGGAAGGTTTCATCGAGCGTTTGTTTGGCAATGCGGTCCATTTCGTCAAGTCCGTCGCCAATGGTTTTACCCTCGGCCAGTCCGGCCGAAATGGTGGCCGAAACAAAGCGGTTGTAGCGATAGAGTTTGGGGGGCGCAATGCTTTCAGCCAGGTCGACAAGGTTTTCCATCTGAATCATCTTGCCGTCGCTGCTGCGCACATAAATGGCCTTCAGGTTGTTCGGGTCGTTGCGCTGCTGGCGGTTAATTTCGCCCACAATTTCGTATTGCTTTCCGTTCAGGTAAAGGTAGCCCATGCGCTGTCCGCTCAGTCCGTACTGCAAGGTCTGTGCCACATCGCGCGTGCTCACCCCCATCAGGTTGGCCTTGTTGCGGTTTACAGACAGGCGCACTTCGGGTTTCGAGAACTTCAGGTCAACGTCGGCCATGCGGAAGGTGGGGCTTTCGTAAACGGCTGCCATGAACTTGGGCAGCACTTCTTGCAGTTTTTCGAGGTTCGGGGCCTGCAGCACATACTGCACGGGCATACCGCCTCGGCGTCCGCCAAACGACGATTGCTGCTGCACAAAGGCGCGGGCGTCGGTTTGGGTGCTGACAGCGCGGGTCAGCTGTTCGGCCACCTGCATTTGCGAATAGTTACGGTCGGCCAGGTCCTTGAGCGTAATCTGTATGTTGCCGCTCGATTCAGACACACGGGCCGTGATAAACTGGGCATCGGGCACAATGGAATCGGCCAGGCGATTGATGCGTTCCGTGTAGTCGCGCATGTACTCGTAGGTCACACCTTCGGGGCCTGTGGTGCGTATGCTGATGCTCGAACGGTCCTCGAGCGGTGCCATTTCGGCGGGTACGCTGGTCCACATCCACACACCTGCCACAAGCGAAACGGCCATGATGGCAATGGCTATCCAGCGGCGTCGCAAAAAGGCACTGAGTGCGCGGGTGTAAAGGCGGTTCAGTCCGTCGAAAAAGGGTTCGGTCTTTCGGTAGAACCAACTTTGCTGTTCGCGTTTCACCAGCAGTTTGGTGGCGAGCATCGGGGTAAAGGTGAGTGCGGCAAACGAGGAAATGACCACGGCGCCGGCTACCACGAAACTGAACTCGCGGAACAGACGGCCGGTGTTGCCTTCCATAAACACAATGGGCACAAACACGGCCACCAGGGTGATGGTCGTCGAAATCACGGCAAAGAATATTTCACGTGCACCGTCGATACCGGCCTCAAGGGGTTTCATGCCGCGCTCTATGCGTATGTAAATGTTTTCGGTCATCACGATGGCATCGTCCACCACCAAACCCACAGCCAGCACAATGGCCAGCATGGACAACACGTTGATAGAGAAGCCGCAAACATACATAATAAAGAAGGCTCCGATGAGCGAAACGGGAATCACAATGCAGGGCACGAGCGTTACGCGCCAGTCGCGCAAGAACAGGAAGATAATGATGATTACCAGCGCAAAGGCTTCGTAAACGGTTTGCTTCACCTCACTGATTGAGGCGCGGATAAAGCGGGTATTGTCAAAACCGTAGTCGTACTTCACGTCCTCGGGCAGATCTTTTTTCATCACCTCCATGCGTTCATGCACGGCATCGGCAATGTTGATGTGGTTGGCACCGGGCTGCGGCACCACGACCACGCCGACCATGGGCACGCCGTTCATCTTCATGTAGCTTTTCAGGTCGCGCGGACTGAGTTCGGCGCGTCCGATGTCGCTCAGTCGGATGGTACTGTTGCCAGTCGACTTCACAATCAGGTCGTTGAATTCCTCGGTACTGTGCATCTGTCCCATGGTGCGGATGCTGAGTTCCACGGTGTTACCTTCAATGCTACCCGAAGGCAGTTCCACGTTCTCGCGGTCGAGTGCCTGCTTCACGTCCATCGGCGTAATGCCGTAACCGGCCATTTTAATGGGGTCGAGCCACAGTCGCATACAGTAGCGCTTTTCGCCCCAAATCTGCACGCTGCTCACCTCGGGAATGGTTTGCAGCTGTTCTTTCACGGTGAGGTCGGCAATTTCACTGAGTTCCAGCAGCGACCGCTTATCGCTCTGTATGGCCACCATCAGAATGGGGCGTGCATCGGCATCGGCTTTCGACACCGTCGGGGGGTCGCAGTCGCGTGGCAGATAGCGTTGTGCACGTGACACTTTGTCGCGCACGTCGTTGGCGGCCGTTTCCAGGTCGACCGAGAGTTCAAACTCCACGGTAATGCGACAGTTACCCTGCTGGCTGACGCTCGTCAGACTTCGGATACCGGGAATACCGTTGATGTTTTGTTCCAATGGTTCGGTAATTTGGTTTTCAATCACGTCGGCATTGGCACCGGGATACGAACAACTGACCGAGATGATCGGGTTATCGACCGAAGGAAATTCGCGCACGCCCAAATACAAATAGCCGATGGCACCGAATATCAGGATAATCAGTGTAAACACGGTGGCCAGTACCGGGCGGCGTATGCTTAGTTCGGATATATTCATCATAGAATGAGAAAGCTTTTACGTCAAGGTTTAAAGTTGTTTGTGAGGGGTGTTCCAATGAATTGTAAGCATGTCATTTTCGCTTCCTCACCTTAGTTCGTCAGTTTCACTTTCTGTCCTGTGCGCAGCTGCATCGTACCGCTCGTAATTACGGTATCACCCACGGCCAGTCCGCGCAACACCTGCACCTCGGCATCGGTGCGCAATCCCTTGGCTATTTCAGCGGGCTGTGCCGTTCCGTTTTTACACAAAAACACCTTGTCAATACCCATTTCCGAAATTACAGCCGTTGCCGGAACGGCCAGGGTATTGGGATATTCGCGTGCATTGAGCGTAATGCTCACATAACGTCCGGGCACCAGGGCACCTCCGGCATTGGGATAATGGGCGCGTACGGTGTAGGTTCGGGTTTCCACGTCGACCTGCGAGTTGGTGGCATACACCTTGGCATGGCGTGGGATGAGGTCGCCCTCGACGGTAAATGTCACTCCGGCTCCGGGTTTCAGCAGTCCGGCGTAGCGTTCGGGCACATTGAACTCGAGTTTCAGAGGTGAGTTTTTGGTCAGTGTGGCCACCGTGGTCGAGGTGGTGGCATACGTACCCTTACTCACCTTTCGCAGTCCCACCACGCCATCGAAGGGGGCGCGCAGTTCGGTTTGGGCTATTTCGGCACGCACCATGTCCATTTCGGCGCGCAGTCCCTGCAAGTTGGCTTCGGCCTGTTGAAAGGCTTCCTTACTCACTGCTTCTTTTTCGAGCAGTGCGCGCTGACGGTACAGGCGGTCTTGCATGAGTTTCAGCTGTGCTTCGAGTTTGCGCAGCTGTGCCTGCTGGGGTGCATCGTTAATTTTGGCCAGCAGTTGTCCCTGTTTCACGTGGGCTCCTTCGGTAAAATGAATTTCGGTGATTTTTCCGGCTTTTTCAAAACTGAGGTTCACTTCTTCGTCGGGCAACAGACTGCCGCTCACTTCAATGGCATCGCGCAGTGCTTTGGGCTTCACCACATAGTATCTCACGGGCAACACCTTGTTGCGCATACCTTTACCGCCCTTGGGGGCTTCGTTGAGTTCGGCATTTTCGTGCGGCATAAAATTGCGCACACCCAACACAGTGAGGCCCACAGCCACTACGGCCATGATACCCCATTTAACGTATTTGTTCATATATCTGTAAATAAGTGCGTTTGCGTGTGTATGTGTTTTGCATAGTTTCTCTAAGCAGAGTGCCTGCGTCATCTGGAAACTGGGCATTACGTTCGCAAAATTAGCAAAAGCTACCGAAAAGCTGTTCTTTATTTCCGGCAAATTGTGCATATCTGCCATTTTTAGTGTGTTTTTCAGGTCATCCGCGTCTTAAATATGGCTTTTGCCTAACAACCGCTGCCCACTCCCCCCCGACTCCATGCTGCGCCAGTACTTGTGCTGACTGGCATGCAAACAGCAAAATCAAATAAAATCTTTGAAAATGTAGAAATCTGCTAAAAAAGTCGTAACTTTGCCATTTCTTGCAAGGGTGTTTTTGCGCCTGGCAGCTGCCCGGCAAAACACCGCGCAACTTTTTTGCCGAACCTCACGCACATATTAAACTATACAACATACATTTTACATGAGTCATTTTCCCTTTGCGCCGCGATTGGTTAGCGAACTGCGGCATTACAACAAAGAAAAATTCATGGCCGACCTCATGGCCGGCTTAATTGTGGGCATCGTGGCCCTTCCCTTAGCCATTGCCTTCGGCATTGCCTCGGGTGTATCGCCCTCGCAGGGCATTCTCACCGCCATCATCGGTGGTTTCCTGGTTTCGGCCCTGGGCGGTAGCCGCGTACAGATTGGCGGCCCCACGGGTGCGTTCATCGTCATTATTTACGGCATTGTCAGCAATCCGCAGTTAGGTCTTTCCGGACTAATGATTGCCACCATGCTGGCCGGTGTATTCCTCATTGTGCTGGGTGTTTGCCGCCTTGGCACCATCATCAAGTTCATCCCCTACCCCATTGTCGTAGGGTTTACCAGCGGTATTGCGGTCACCATTTTCACCACGCAAATCAAGGACCTGCTCGGACTGAACATCACCGAAGCCATTCCGGCCGACTTCGTGTCGAAATGGATTGTTTACTTCCGCCACATCACCACCATCGACTGGCTCACGGCACTCATCGGTGTGCTCAGCATTCTCATCATTGCCCTCACCCCGAAGGTGTCGAAAAAGGTGCCGGGTTCGCTCGTAGCCATCATTGTCATGACCGTTGGTGTTTACTTTCTGAATGCCCACACCTCTATGCACGTCACCACCATCGGCGACCAGTTTGGCGAAATCAAGGCTTCCATTCCTGAACTGCAAATGCCTGCCATCACCTGGGAGGGCATCAAGAGCCTGCTGCCCACGGCCATGGTCATTGCCGTGCTGGGTGCCATCGAATCGTTGCTTTCGGCCACCGTGGCTGATGGTGTGTGCGGCGATCACCACAATTCGAACCAGGAACTCATTGGTCAGGGTGTGGCCAACCTTTGCACACCGCTCTTTGGCGGTATTCCGTGTACGGGTGCCATTGCGCGTACCATGACGAACATCAACAATGGGGGTCGTACACCCGTGGCCGGACTGATTCACGCCCTGGTGCTCCTCGTTATTTTCCTCGTACTCATGCCTCTGGCGGCCTACATTCCCATGGCTTGTCTGGCTGGTGTGTTGGTCATTGTGTCGTACAACATGAGCGGTTGGCGCACCTTTATCCAGCTGTTCAAAAATCCGAAGAGCGACGTGATTGTGCTGATGATGACTTTCCTGCTCACCGTGATTTTCGACCTCACCATTGCCATCGAGGTGGGTTTGCTCGTGGCCTGTTTGCTCTTCATGAAGCGCATGGCTGAATCAACGCAAATCAAGGTGATTGCCGACGAAATCGATCCGAACGACGAAACTGATGCCGAGGTACACGAGGAGGCACTGACCATTCCTGAGGGGGTTGAGGTGTACGAAATCAATGGTCCTTACTTCTTCGGTATTGCCAACCGCTTCGAGGAACTGATGGCCGAACTCGACAACCATCCCAAGGTGCGCATCATCCGTATGCGCCGTGTGCCGTTTATTGACTCCACGGGTATTCACAACCTGCAGAACCTCTGCGAAATGAGCCACCGCGAGGGCACGCACATCGTACTTTCGGGTGTCACGCCCAATGTTTATTCGGTGCTTGAGCACAATGGTTTCTGCCACTTGTTGGGCAAGGACCACATTTGTCCGAACATCAACGTAGCGCTTGAACGTGCTGAAATGATTGTGAAGCGTCCGCTGAAATAGCCTGCTTTTTTCTAGCTGAATGTAAGAAGCTGTTTATTTTTTTACTCAAAAAGCATGTTATTCAGCTTCTAAGCGTAAAATGCCATTCTGCCTCCGCTTGTTTTTCAGCTTGCCCTTACCAACTGGGGCAAAATCTCATACACGCAGTGAACTTTCGCCCGGCTTTCGGCCTCGGCAAAGGTTCACTGCTTTTTTGGGGCACAAGGGCCTCAGCGACCAGCCGAATAAGCGGCTAAAACCACCGTACAGCCCGGCAATAACCCGAAACCAACAACGAGTTATCATTTCTCGCCCATCATTTTTTCGTCCGTGGACGAAAATTTTATCAAAACATTCTGTTTTTTCGTCTATGGACGAAAAAACATATTTGCAAAATATATTATATGTCTGTAATGCCCACCCGATACCATGCACCGCACACTCTCACACAAAAAAAAGAGAACTGCCAATCCGCTGAACTCAGCAGTTCAGCAGACCCACAGTTCTCACTACATGAAAAAGAATAGCAAGCAGGTGTTCTAAAATAATTTTAGGACGCCTGTTTTTTTTGTAAGCAACCCACCGCCGTTACTTCTTACTCATCGGCGACTTTTTGGGTTTCACATCCAATCGGTACACAACGTGAAGCATCACATACGAGGGTTTCGTGTTGTAACGCGTTTCCTGCCAACCCTGGTTGTTCACCTCGCGGCGCACATTGGGAATCTGTTGCAGCAAGTCGAAGCCGATAGCCTTGATAAGCCACTGTTTGCGGCGGCCGAGCGGACGCGACAATTCGGCATTCCACACCCAGTCGGTCGTATTCATCGACGCATCGGCATAGCCTCGGCGGTAGTAAGCCATTATATCCGTACCGAAGTGGAAGCCCCATATCAAGGGGGTGGAAAGGGTCACACCATAGTTGAAGTGCGTAAAGGAGTTCGTCGCAAAACGTCCGTCCAGACTCTTCTGCTTTCTCCAGGTCAAATCGGCCTTTGCCCCAGACGCATCTCGTTGATGCGGTAGTCCACGCGGAAATGGTCGGTAACGTTCAGGTTATCAACGGCCGACTTTATCGGCGACGCTGCCTCGCGGTCCGACACGTAGTCCAGACTGTGGTCGAAACTGAAACCTAAGTCGTTGCTGATATTCCAACGCTTTGCCTTGCCCAGCAAACGGCTGTAATTACCCTTTGCCCAGGCACGCCATGTGCCGTTGATGTTCATGGGGCGCACGGTTGTCAAACCCGTTTCGGGGTTGTAAAAGCGGCCAAAGCTGAAACTGTTTTCCCATTCCGAGTAACCGCCCGACACCTCAATGCTCCGCATATAGTCGTTGCGTTCTCTGAAGCGATACACCGCTTCAAGGCTATATTCGCGACTCGTTTTCAGCGACGGGTTGCCGGCATCATGCCACAAGGGGTCGCTGCTGTCGTTGCGGTCAATCAGGTACGAGAGTTCCGGCAAGCGGTTCATAATGGTTCCTATCAAATCGACCGAATGGTTGTTTTTGCCCCAAAACGGATTCAGGCGTGCGTTGCACACCACCTGCGTTTTTTTCATTTCCTCGTCCGTCTGGTTGCGGTAATCGCTGATGCGGCGCGAACTTACCGGCAATTCGGCTGCGGCATTGAGTCCAAAATCCTTTAAACGTAAGTTAAACTTTTGCTCCACCGTGGCATTCCGTTCCATCCGTGTGGTATGATACGAGTTCAGTTCGTCGATTACCCACGTCAAGGCTGCCGCTGAAGGAGCCAGCCCATCGTCGTTGCTGCGCGAAAGGTCCTGATGCCCCGATTTGAAGGTCTGTTCATAATTTACAATGGATGCAGAGCGTATGCTAAAATCGCCAAAATATTTAGTACCCGCATCAAACGTCACACTGCCTCCATAATTATAGTCGAACGAGGGGAGGACATATCGCCGCTGCTCCGTCAGGTTACGGTGCGGTTCCATTTTATAGGCCAGTCGGTCAAACAGGTTGCGGTCGGCATCGTGCTTGTTGTAGCTGAACTTCAGGTAAAAATCCAGCGTTTGCCTTTTACGCAAATAATTACTTCTGAAAAGACTTACCGAAGTACCCCAGGCCGTTTCGCGTTCGTTGCTCCACATCGTGCGCCGGTAAAGCGTGTCGAGCGCACTGCCGCCTTGTGCCTGTTCGCTGACATACTCCGAGTTTCCTTTCCGTTTGTTATGCCGGTAGTAGGCCGTTGCATTCGCGCTTGAAAATCCCCGGGAATCAGGGTTGTAAATATGGGCATTCCAGTTCAAGTCCGTCGAAGTGCGCTTATTGGCCGACTGCGATGTGTAGTGCGTCAGCAAGTCATTGTAAAACGTCTCGCCGATAGTGCTGCTTTCGAACAATTCCTCTTCGCGCTGCGCTTTCAGCGAAGTATTGAACTGCAATTTTTTGTTTTTGGGTTGAAGCGAAAAAGTGACACCGGCCAGATAGCTTTTTTTCTCGCCCGACGTCGCATCCTTGCGGGTCCATTCTCCCTTGTCGCCCGGTGTAGCCCCATCGTTCGTATTGTTCGCAGCCGCGTAAATACCGATGGACGAATGGTTCGTGTAGCGCAAGGCAAAGAGGCGTGCCATCCAGCGTTCGTCGACGGGTGCTTTCAGCGTCGTACCGCCTCCCACTTCGTAATTGCTAATCCACCCCTGCTCATATTCGCGCTTCAGCATCACGTCCATCACCAAGGGGTCCTGCCGCTTTTCTTCCTCGCTTAGCGGTGCATCGTCGCCACGATATTTGCGTTTATCCGATTTTCTGTACACCTTTACCTTGTTCACCGTATAAGCCGGCAAATTGCGCAAAGCTATTTTGGGGTCGCCGTCGAAAAAGTCGCGTCCGTTAACCAGCAGACTCTTCACAAACTCACCGTTCACCGTGATGCGTCCGTTGTCGTCAAGGTTTACTCCCGGAAGGGCACGCACCAGGTTGTCGAGCATCGACCCTTCGTGCATTCTGAAAGCGGCGGCGTTATATTCTATCGTATCGCCCTTCATCACCATCAATATGCGCGAAGCATTCACCTGTGCTTCGCCGAGGTTCTGGTCCAACTCGGGCCAAAGGTCAATATCTTTTCCCGCATACCTCACTTGTTCATCGGGGTTCTTCGCATACCGCTCTGGAATCTTCCACTCCCGGAACTCGGTAGGATATCCCTTACACTCCACCCTAATCACCACATGATTGCGACGGGGAACTATGCCTTGAAAACCTATAAATTCATCGTTCACGAATCGTGTCATCAGCGAATCGGCCAACATCGTCACACTGTCCTTTTCCATAATCGACACACGTGCCTCCGTCAGTGCTTCCTGTGTAAAGCCATCCAACACGCGTATATCGCGCACAAACATCGTCGGCTCCTGAGCTAAAGCACTGAACGATGAAAAGGCACTCAGCAACAAAGGGTATATGATTCTTTTCATAATTTGAATATTTTATAGGTCATAATCGTCTTATCAATAATGCTTCAATATAAACTGAAGATATAACGAAAATTCAACCACAAAATTAAAAAAAAGAGAACTGCCAACCTAAAAAAATTGAAATATTCAAATTAACAATTCTCTTTTCACAACTTATTCTTATAAAAGTCTATTTACCAGAAATCTTGTAAAACATACAAGCATTCTTAATACTTATATCCTTACAATATTCTCAGAACACACCATTAGATTCCACTATCCATAGACTGAATAATGAAACTCACTCTTTATACAATAGTCATGACTGTCACACTTACCTTGACAAGCTTGTTTACAGGTAGCTTCATCAGCAGCTTCAATATTTACGGAAGCCGGGCATGATGTTCCTACAGGAATGCTTCCACCATAAGTGAACATACAATGACATTCTCTTACCAAGTTAACTTGTCCACCTAAGATACTTTTCAGTTCTTCGGCTGTAAGCGGACTGCCCAATAAAGGGTTCACGGGAATTTTGAGTTTTGACATAATATCAAAAAATTAAATGATTAATAATAGGAGTTACCTCCGTTAATTGCTTCTTGCTTCTAAAATCAATGTTTCAAATTCATACATATTTTGAGGCGTGTACGATTTAAATCCTTCAATTCCTTTCAGATTTACATCAGAGCTTCTACCTAAAGATTGGATGGCCACCTGCTGAAAACCTGCACGATTCAATATCTGCTTCAAGCTTCTTGCATCATATACATAGGTTTGCTCCAACCTATGCAAAAAATTCGTAAGGGCTAAATCCTTGCAATGCACATAATCCATTGACTGCAAATAATTTTTACCTTTACAGTAGTGGCTAAGATTCCATTTCAAATATTTTTCTTGTATCGGTGTCAATTCATCATTCCTCAGCATGGAAATGAATTGTTCATTCGAATAAACCACCACTCGAAGTACTCCATTTTTCTTAAGAACACGAGCACATTCTTTTAGTACATGCAAAACATCTGTAGCAGGATACAAATCAAACACATGCTCTGCATAAATGTAATCAAAACAATCAGCTTTGAACGGAAATTTTTGCATTATATCTAAAAAAGCGGCACCATAGGTTGGCTTTAAATCTGTGTTAAACCATCCTTCTAACAGATTATTACCACAGCCTATCTGTAGTTTATGAATGCTCGAACTCTGCAAATAAGCCTCGCTTGTTATCTCGCAAAGACTTGTTACATCATCTAACGGCTTTTTCAAATATCTGCACGCAGCATATTCATAGTGCTTCAAGACGTGTCTGCTTGCATCAAAATGTTGCAGAATCATCGCATTATTGCTGTTCGCACTGGTTACGTCTGAGTAACCGCTATCGATTTGTTCAGATATAAAAGGTACAATTGCCATTTTACTTGTCAAGATTTTCGACAATTTTTCATCTGCCACATCTCGTACACTGAAATGCGCATTTAATATTGTCTGATAGGCTCTCTTATAAATGACAATAAACTGCGTACACCAAAACCAATCTACCCAGTGCAAGCCTTGTTTCAAAGGTATCAACTGGCCGAATCCTCCCATACCACCATTCAAGATTTCTGCCCCCATAGCTCCAGCCAACATTACCTGACGCAAAAAATGGGTTCTGTCATAATGGGCTGTAAAGAAATGATCATCTTCACAAATGAGCACATAATCGTCATCTGCTTCCAATGCTTTCTGAACGATGCCGCAAATACTTTTCCATAAGCCTACTGCCCCATTTTCAGCACGTATTGCTTCTATCCGATTGACTTTAAGCTCCGGATGCTGCAAAAATTCTTGAGTAATGTGTTGCCATCTGTCCGTTCTTTCTTTCAAATTTATTACATGAACAGGAACAAAAACGTTCGATACATCCATGTGCATAATTTGATCAACTACCGACTGTGGAAAATTCGAATAGTATCGAAAAATCTTATCGTATTTTTGAAGTTGTACTTGTGTATTCTTGAAGAAACGTTCAACACGTCCTTCTTCGTTATTGAATTTAGTTGCATCCGAATAACCAAATTCTTTTTGCACACTGATGTAGGGATAAATAACCATTTTTTGCTTTGATATAGCAGACAAATGGATGTCTACAGCGTATCCAAAATCCGTTTTCGACGCTAAGATTTTTGGGTACAGAGCTTTAAAGATAACCGTAAACTGCATACCGTTAAATTCTGCAACCCAATACAAATTTTCTGATACGCGTACCACATGATTTACGAACGACATGCCACCAGACAATAGTTCTGCACCCAACGACTGCGCTTTTTGAATCTGTACTTTCAAAAAATCCACATTATAGGCAGATGTAAAAACATGATCATCCTCGCAAAAGATAAAATAATCACTATCCTTTGCAGCTTCAGCCTTCACAATCTGGTAAAATGTTTGCCAAAGAGCGGCTGCTCCTTCCTTTAGTTCTATAGCTGGAACTAAATGAAATTCAAATTCGGGTCTATTCATAAATTGTTCTTGAATGGACTCCCGACGATCTGTTCTATATACAAGATTAGGGGCATATACGGATATTGGCATAGTCTGCATACTTAATGTTTTTAATAAATATGATACAAATCCTCTACAGAATAATTATCAGGCATCATGTAACCATCAACTAACACAAGAGGTGTGGCATCAATATTGTTGTCTTTTACCCATTCTTTTTGTTTCTTAAATTGAGCTTCAACTGCTTCCGTCTGTAAATCATCTAGACTTAAGCCTTTCTCGAAATGGCTTTTTTCAGTATGATAGCTGTCATACCACATCGTTAATTTTTGCCATGTTTTATCTGCACCACATTTTAGATAATAGGCTATGACTTCTTTATTGATAAATGAAAGCTGTTCCGAAAAATAAGTCATTATATACTGAATTGTAAAACCTCGGTCATATAAAGCTTGCAAGCGAACGTGCATTCCGCCACAAGGTGCACAAAACGGATTGCCTACAATAGTTATAATGGGCTTGTCTGTAGATGAATCACCAAACGAAATGTGAGCATTTTCACCATCTTGCAATACTTTCGTTTGTTGTTGCAAATACATCTGAAAGATTTCTTTATCATATTTCAACCGCATCAATTCTTCATGTTTCAACTTTTCATTTTTCTTTTCTACGAATTGTCTAGACACATTATGCACTAATACAACCATCATATAAAAGACAATGAACCACCACATGAGCCAGAAGCACATACTTAAAGAGCACACCACCGAAGCATATACATTCGAAAGCAGGTAACCGACAAATTGCGCCCAAAGCACTCCCATAGTCAACAAGCAGAGCACACACCAACGATGCAAAACTTTCCATTGATAAGTAATGCTCCATATAGTAAATGGTAAAGTACCCGAAATCACGAAAGATAGCACTTCATATTGTTCTTGTGGATTCAAAACAAGAAGAGCTAAATTCAAGACGAAAAAAACAAGCCCACATTCACTTAAGCGGAAACGACCCAAAATCTTGATTTCTTTAGATTTAGCTTTATGCAAACATTGACTTCCGGGAATTAAAGAACATAGTTTTTCTGTCACTTTGTTAGGTACCTTTAAATCGTTTAGCAAAAGAGCTGATGATAATACTACACCCAACATATTCCATACCATTTGTACCACAACTTCCATTGGATAACTATTCGTAGAGAAATAAAACCATAAAAAGAGTGACACTAATAGGAATACTAAAGTCAAAGTTGCATTGAAGGCTTGCATTTTTTCTTTTCGATAATGCAGAACATACTGGTGTTCGCCACTATCAGACTGAGGAAATGATTCTAGTACTGAACCAGTCCATTGCTCTGAAAACTTTTCAAAATCAACACGTATTCGCTTATCATTCAACCAATAGTTCACATTGTTAGCCGATATTTGTTCAACCAATACTACCCCATTATTTGTTTCTGCAAAAAATGGGTATTGCAACTGATTGTATAAGGTTTTATCATGAAGTTTGAAAGAACGAACAGGTATCGCATATTCTTCTAATATCTTTTGGTAAGCCCATAAAGATCCATGATAAGGATAGCTGGCAATCAACTGATTCAGAAAGCTATGCGTATAACATATTTTCTTTTCCTTAAAAAAGTGTTTCAATAAATTCATAGCTATTTAAACAGGCATTCATATTTTTTAATAATCCTACTTTAATCAAGATGATTATACACCAGCCATTCTGCAGGATAATGATCGGCTATACTTACATTCTTTAAAGGTCCATCAAAATGGTGGTAAGGCCTTACTACTTGTTTTTCTGCTGCTTCCGAAAGGTAAGCTCCCCACCAACTGAATGTACTATTGGCTATGATGAACTTTTTAAATTGGCTCATCAAGCACAACTGATGAATGGCATCCAGTTCATCTGCAAAATGCACCGTATGCGCCATTGTAACCAAATTTTCCTTGCACCAATCCAAATCATCCGAAAATACATAGACGTCCAGTCCTTGAAAATATGTTCGGTAGGCACCCATGTAATATTCCTGAGGTAAAAGATAGTGTGTGGGATCTGTTACGAAATCACCGCGTCTGACGGAAATAGCCACACATTGGTTCATGTCTATGTTTGACGCTGTGACAATCTGTTTTACGGCTTCAGATATGGCTTCCTTAAACGTAAAGTTTCGACGGATTACACTTTCACAATCTTGCCAATATTTAGCTGATTGCAAATAACCATCTATTCCTACCACCTCATGCTGAATGATGTTTTTAAACTTATCAAAGAACGCTATGGAGTAAGAAAAATCCGGTTCTCTAAATAGAATATTAACCGGCAATGTCAATATGGGTATTTCACTTAAATTGAAATACCGGCCATTTTTCCACTCTTTAAAAAATGCAAGTTGCGTTTGATATCGATGAGCCATACCTAAAAGGGAGGCTATAACGAAAAGTTGGTTTCCAAGATTAAATTTCAACCAAGGATTATGCAGCATATTTGAATAGATCATCGGATTCTTTTATAGATAAGTTCGTATTCAAAATTCCATGCGAGCATTCCGGACAAACCGGAATACTCGTGGAACTTCCTATAAAAATATTAACAACTACTTCATAATACGCTCTATTCAATGCCTTTTTTCGTAGGCTTCACTTTGAAATGATAAACCAAGTGGAGCGAGGCATAGCTTTGACCACCATTCATCCACCATTCGCGATGGCCCTGTGCATTGACCGTAGTGGTTACGTTTGAAAGTTGATGAAGAATGTCGAAGGCTACTGCGCGAAGCACCCACTGCCCGGTACGACCCAAACTGGTCGACAAGGCTGCATTCCACACCCAATCGGTCGTATTCATCGAAGGCTCTCGATAGCCGCGACGCATTGTCAAATTCACGTCGGTATCGAACGCTATGCGCCACACCAGGGGCGTGGTGAAACTCAATGAATACGTCATATCCACATAGCTCATATTCTGAAAATTGGTCGCCGTCGAATGCAGCCCCGTCCAGTTCACCTTGCTTTCAAACGAAGCACGGCGCTCGTTCTTGCTGTAGCTGATTGATGCGTTGAAGCCTATGCGGTTGTTATGCACCGTCTGACGGAGCAAATCCGACATTTCGCGGTCATTGGCATAAGCCACACTGTTGGCAAACGTATAGTAAAGTTTCGACGACAGATTAAAATGTTTCTGTTTGTCGAGTGCTCGTCCATACGAAGCCTCAGCGTTGGTCCACCAGTTTCCGTTGATGTTCACCGGGCGCGAAGTGGTCACACCGGTTTCACGGTTGTAAGTCATTGCCCGGGTGTGCTGCCGGTTTTTAATTTCGTGCCTTACCGCAAAGCCCATCCACTGTGCCATGGCGCGTTTGCGGCGCTGCCACCTCAGTTCGAACCGATGGGTTTGCGAGGATTTCAAGTTGGGGTTACCCAGCGTTTGATACAGCGAACTGGCATCGTCGTAAATATCGAGCAATTCGTTAAGTTCGGGGAGTTCGGTCGACAAATCGTAACGGGCTATAAGCGCATTGTTCAAGGCTGAAATCTGCACATTGGGCGTGAAGTAGTAATATTTTTTACGCAACTGCTGCTCATGGTTATTGCGATTATCCATCACCCTGTGATTCGCTGCCTGAAAGGGTAAATTAAAACCTATCTCGACCGTACGGCCTTTCCTGATACCGGGCAACGTAACATTCGTAATCCATTCCAATCTATGATGGGTCTGCCACTTGTCGGTCTGATAGCTGTTGCGCAAATTATACTCCCAGGCATAGCCCGTTTGCATATCGGGCACATACTCGGGCCATTCGCTGTCGTCTTTGTACAGCCGTCGTTCCGCATCGTCATAGCTATGCGAAATGCCGTACGACAAACTGCCGGAAACGTAGATATCGCCCTTGGAATAATGGAAAAGCGACACTCTGCTTCCGCCTTTCACATTCAGCTTATGCCACGGGGTTACCCGAAAGGAATTTTCATTGTAGGAGTTTACCTTTGACCAAACATTCGAGAACCTAATGTATTCCTTCTCGGTTCGGGTATAGTCAACCGAAGCGGTCAGTGGTATATCATATTTGAGAAAAGGGAGTTTAAATGACATGGAGGTTTGCACCTCTGTTCTGAACCACGAGCGTTTTTCGCGTGCCATGCTCCGGCTGCGTTTAATCAGCAAATCCATGAGCCGATCACTGCGCGAAGCATCGAAAATGCTGTCGAGCGATGCACACCGCGTCCGATCCATAGGGTCTCCGTTGAACAAAGCCGATTGGGCTTCTTCATATTCACGGTTGCGAGAATAGCTGATTTTAGGGTCGAGCGAAAATTTGAAATGCTTGAAATCCTTTTCCAAACGCGCGGTCCAGTCCGCCTGAAACGTGCGGCTGCGTTTCATAAACCTATATCGGTCGAATATATCGCCATTCGACAGAAATGTTTGGTCCGAAATGCAGTTTTCCATCAGGTTTTTCTCGTTCTTCACCTGTAGGTCTGTATGAAATTTCACTTCGGTTCTTTTGCCATCCACTGAAAAATCAATACCACCCGACTGCGTTATGGGTTCACCGCCAAGGCCATACGCCACCATCTCGCGCCAGTTTCCATTGTGCGTGGCCGAGTAATTTTTGCCGATATTATTGGCTATACCGTAAATGCCTATGCTCGAATGGTCGGTAAAGCGCATCACAAAAAAACGTCCGAAATACACATTGCTCCAATCCTGGTGTGTTCGCGAACCGCCGCCTATCTCCATATTGGCCAGCCACACCTTCCGGTACATCTTTTTCAGCCGCACATCCATGGTCAGGCTTGCGTTGCGCAAGCTGCGGAGCGAATCGGCCTTACTCACAAAACCACTGCCTATGTTATGATACACCTTGATTTTGCCTACGGTGTAGTAAGGCAAGTTTCGCAAAGCCACCATCACATCGCCGTTAAAAAACTCACGACCGTTTACAAGCAACTTCGATACAAACTCACCATTCACCGAAATGCGTCCGTTCTTGTCGAGCTGTGCCCCCGGCAAATTGCGAATCAGGTTGTCGAGCATCGAACCGGCAGTCAGTTGCAAATTGGCCACATTGTACTCCAGCGTGTCGCCCCTCACCACCATTTGCAGCCGCGAAGCCGTGACACTTGCCTCGCCCAGCTGTTTGGTCACGATGCTGCGGTTTATCAGTATCCGGTCCAACTTATTCCAATGATACTTGCCATATTTTCCACGCTTCAAGTCCTTTTCATCGGGAAGGTCAACAGCCATCACAACGGGGTCATACCCTTCCTTATCAACCTTGATGACGATTCGACGCAGCAAAGGTATATTTACATAACTGTCGTATATTTTACGGACTCCATTTATATTGGCTATACTGTACCTTATATTATTACTCAGAAAAGTAGTACTGTCTGCCTTATAAATTGATATCTGCAACCCATCCTTATCAATGAATCGTTCACGCGTATAAAAATCGCGCACATCAAAGGGACCTATCTGCAAATCTCCATCAACTGATTTGTTTAAGACCCATCCTTTAGCCTTTAATTCTTCCTCAGTAAGTATAAGTTGACCAAAAACCGAGGTGCTAAACAAAAAGAATATAAATAGCCATACTATCCTCTGCATATCCTTAAATTTTAAGATTCATTTTCCTATCAATTATCCATCAGAATTCAAATACTTATCGTAAAAATTCCTCGATGGAATCTTACGATAAGTACTCTGAAAGTTCATAGCTTAATAGCTAAAATTCAAGATAACCTTTGATTAAAAGGCAAATCCGATACCTGAGCCACCGGCGTTACAACTCCCGTCCATGAACGGAAAAACTGCTGTCTGGCAATCTTAACCAACGAATTTTTCCAAACAATTTCAACAAAATCAGAATTGCACTGCGTAACAAGCACCAAATCCTGAGAAAACTCTGCAAGGAATGGCACTGATAACCGATCAATGTCTTCTTTATCTGACATTGATATTGACACATTGCTGATATCATACAACGCTAACAAATCACTTATTCCCCATAAATTATTACGGTCCGGGTGCTGTAAATAAATGTTGCGTGCATATTTCTTGGTATAAGGTACATGCAATTGTTGCAATACTTGTTCAAAAACATTTTTCATAAATACTGGCTATAGGTATTAGTCATCATTCAATAACCTTCCCATCGGTTGCAACAGATGTTCAATCAATCGTTTATTCCGAACTATGATTTGAGCCTTTAAAGTGGTAGGTTGTGTTTGCAATGCCTTGCTGACAGCCATCGGGAATTGTACTTCGACCAAATACATTCCCTGTTCATTGGCAAAAGATGCCACACTGCTGACACACCTTCGCGCGTTATAAACGAACGTTCGCGCAAGGTCTGCAACGTGTAATGACGGCCATAATATTTGGCTATCATACGCAAACAGGCCGGACCGCAGTCCATGGTGTCTAATTGAGGATAATGTGGGAATGACTTCATAGATTAGGTGGAAAAGTATATGGGTTCACAACTACCAGCAACAGGCAGTAAATGCTGTGTAGAGCATTGATTTAACTTAGCAATTGCTAAGGTAAAGAGAAATTATTTCGCTTCAAAAAAAAGCATGTATACTTTTTATGTGTACAAAAAAATGGTATAAACCATTGATTTTCAATAGTTATACCATTTTTTACATGTGTACAGCATGTGTATTTTGCTAAACAAGTGATGCTAAATATTGACGCAGCGACACACTTTTATCGGTAATTTCCAACCGTTGCTTGAGTATGTATGACCTATGCCGTATTGTACCCTCATTGACTCCCAATATTCGCGCTAAACTCTTCGACGG
>ENA-OXEY01000092-OXEY01000092.1-human-gut-metagenome-genome-assembly--contig:-NODE-92-length-41837-cov-43.818415_pt1 | contig 41837 bp, 27 predicted proteins | sample MGYA00249365_ERZ652263 | MGnify/ENA primary metagenome ERZ652263 (study PRJEB26925, sample SAMN05826763) | human gut metagenome | biome: ENVO:2100002; feature: ENVO:00000062; material: ENVO:00002003...
TTAAGCCTGTAGCTAGCGTTCATCCTGAGCCAGGATCAAACTCTTCATTGTAATATAATAATTTTGTTTGTTTCTCTGTTTGCCCAGAACCTATCCTTGAATTTGGATCAGAATTGACAAGTGACTTTCTTTAGGATAAACCCGAACAGCTATACTTTCATATAGCGTGCTCATTGTCTCTTGTACTTCTCTACAAAAAAGTTTTATGTAATGATTTCAAAGATCGAATTTTGTATATCAAAACTTCTGATTTTCACTCGTTTAGTAGTGAGCAACCGTGTCAGTTTCGATTAGCGAGTGCAAAAGTACACACTTTTTTCATACGCACCAAATTTTTCGCGAAAAAAGTTTTGGAGAAATTTGGGATCCCTCCTGACAAAATGACGGTTAACCGCTGAATATCAAACGGTTAAGCGTCAGAAAAAATTTTTCATTTTTTTCGGGCTAATGGGCGCGCGTTGCACTCATTGGGGGCAAAACTACGAATTTTGCACGATTCGCACCCAATGAAAAAACAAGAAATTTCGCGTTTTATGCCGAAGAACATGTTTAATGGGTGCTTTTGGAGCCTATAGGGAGCGGATTGAGGGTTTTGGATTCAAAATAATGCAGATTTATATTATAAGTAGGTGTTCTATATTAGTTTATATCAGTCTGTCGATTTTCTTTATAATTACTCCCTTAACTGCTTTGCTTACACAAGGCGTTCTGTGGCATTGAGTTCAACGTTTGTTACGCCTATGGCGGTTTAAACATTAAGCTTAACAAGGGTGAAACGGGTATGCTTGCTTCGACGTGCGTTTCAAAGGGATATAAACGTGAGTAAAACCGAGATTATAGATTTTTTTGAAAGTGCTGATTATCAATAGTTCCAAATTTATTAAAACTAGCTCGGAACTAATTTAAACTAGGTCGGAACTAATTTCAACTAGGTCGGAACTAAATTCGACTAGCTCGGAACTAATTTCGACAGTCGCGGAGCAAAAAAAAAGGCGCAAGCAAAACCTTTGTCAGGAATGCTTGCGCCTTGTGTATTCAATGTGCGTCTGCGTTTATGCGAAAACTAAACTTCAATTAGTTGCAAGCGCAGCGCGGTTTGATTTGCTGGAAAAAGTCGTTGCCCTTGTCGTCAACGAGGATGAATGCGGGGAAGTCCTCAACCTGGATTTTCCAAACAGCTTCCATGCCGAGTTCGGGATATTCAACGCATTCGATGCTCTTGATGTTCTGCTGCGAAAGGATGGCAGCAGGTCCGCCGATTGAACCGAGGTAGAAACCACCGTGTTTCTGGCAGGCATCGGTTACCATCTGCGTACGGTTACCCTTGGCAATCATTACCATTGAACCGCCGTGGCTTTGGAAGAGGTCGACATAGGGGTCCATACGGTTGGCCGTGGTCGGACCCATTGAACCGCAAGGCATGCCCTGAGGTGTCTTGGCCGGGCCGGCATAGAGCACGGGGTGATTCTTGATGTAATCAGGCAGGTCTTCGCCCTTGTCCAAACGCTCTTTGAGTTTGGCGTGGGCAATGTCGCGTGCCACGATGATGGTGCCATTGAGGCTGACGCGCGTAGCAACGGGGTGCTTGGAAAGTTCCTTGCAAACGTCGGCCATGGGCTGGTTGAGGTCGATGCGTACTACATCGCCTTCGCCGGCCTGACGCAGTTCTTCGGGGATGAGCGAACCGGGATTGTCGTCCATCTTTTCAATCCAAATACCGTCTTTATTGATTTTACACTTGATGTTACGGTCGGCAGAGCAGCTTACACCCAAACCTACGGGGCAGCTGGCACCGTGACGGGGGAGACGTACGACGCGTACATCGTGTGCAAAATACTTACCACCGAACTGTGCGCCCAAACCGATGCGGTGTGCTTCTTCAAGGAGCTGCTTTTCGAGTTCTACGTCGCGGAAAGCACGTCCGGTTTCGTCGCCCGTGGTGGGAAGGTTGTCGTAGTAATGCGTTGAAGCCAACTTCACGGTGAGGAGGTTCTTCTCGGCAGAGGTACCACCAATGACAAAGGCAATGTGATACGGGGGGCAAGCAGCGGTGCCGAGGGTCTTCATCTTCGATACGAGGAAGGGCACGAGCGTTTGCGGATTCAGAATGGCTTTGGTTTCCTGATAGAGGTAAGTTTTGTTGGCCGAACCACCACCCTTTGTTACGCAAAGGAACTTGTATTCCATGCCTTCGGTGGCTTCGATGTCGATTTGTGCGGGAAGGTTGCACTTGGTGTTTACCTCGTCATACATGTTGAGGGGTGCATTCTGCGAATAGCGAAGGTTTTCTTCGGTATAGGTTTTATACACACCTTTTGCAATGGCTTCTTCATCGCAGTAACCGGTCCAGACGTGCTGACCTTTTTCGCCGTGAACGATAGCCGTACCGGTATCCTGGCAAATGGGGAGCTGGCCTTTGGCGGCTACTTCGGCATTGCGAAGGAAAGTAAGGGCTACATACTTATCGTTGTCGGAAGCTTCGGGGTCGGAAAGGATTTTGGCTACCTGTTCGTTGTGAGCACGACGAAGCAGGAACGAAACATCGCGGAAAGCCTGATTTACCATACGGGTAAGACCTTCGGCTTCGACTTTCAAAATGGGTTTGCCTTCAAATTCACCCACAGATACGTAGTCCTTGGTCAACAAGTAGTATTCCGTATCGTCCTTTCCAAGCTGGAACATGGGCGCATACTTAAATTCAGGAGTTTGTGCCATAATTGAGTTGATTATATTTATGTCGATAATGAAGTCGTCTAAACTTTTCTGACGAAGATTTGAATGGGAGTTTTATCTCTTCTAAATTCAATCTTCACCTTTCTTTTTGGTTGTTTTTTGATCTTTCATCGGTCGTGTAGCTCGCTACACTCCCTCTTCAAGGCCCAAAAACACCTCAAAAATAAAGGCAAATCTTGAAATTCATAAAAGTTCAGACAACTTCATTGAAAATTATTCGACATCGACTTATGAGATTATTAGATTTTACTGTTTTTGTCCTTGTGTTACATAGGTGCGGCTATTCGCATAAGCAAAAGTAGCTATTTATTTTAAGAAACGCCTTTCCATGCATGATTTTTTGCGTGGAAAGGCGTTAGTTTTAGCTAAGAAGGAGATGTTGAATTTTATTTTTTGGAATACAACACCTTTGAACGATGCCGTGTGCGCTTATTCATCGCGCCAAAAAGCGGGAGTGAAGGGCAGGAGCAACGAGAATATTTCCAAACGGCCGGCGAGCATCAGGAAGGAATTTATCCATAAAGTGGCATCGTTCAAACAGCTCCAGGAACCTAAGGGACCTACTTGATGACCGATGCTGGGGCCGATGTTGCTGAACGAAGATATGGCCAGACCAAAAGAGTCGAGCAGGGTGTGACCCATGGCTACCATGAAGAAACACGCCACCATGATGAGGATGAAGTAGACCACAAAGAAAGCAAATACGGTGCGACCCATCTGGGCGGTAATCTGGGTGTTGTTGATGCGCACGGGGAGCACGGCATGGGGATGCAGCATTTGGCGGAACTCGGTTTTGGTGAGCTTCCATACCATGAGCACGCGAATGCACTTGAGACCACCGCTGGTGGATCCGGCACAGGCTCCGATGATACTGATGAACGAGAGAATGAGCCAAATGGTGGGGTGCCAAATCATAAAGTCTTCGTCGGAAAAACCGGTGGTACTTTGCAGCGAAACGGTGTTGAAAAAGGCTATGCGCAACGAGGACATGATGTCGATGCCTTCAACAAAATAAAGAATGCCCGTGATGCTTAATGCGGCGGTGAAGAAGATGACTAGAAAACAGCGTAACTCGCCGTCGTGCCATACATCCTTGAAACGGCGTTTGACGAAAAAGAGATAGAGCAGCGTACAGTTAATACTGGCTATGAACATAAACAGGGTGGCTATCCACTGTATGCGGTTGCTCTTGAAAAAGGCGATGCTGTCCTGATGGGTGGAGAAACCGCCGGTGCCGATGGTTGACAACCCGTGGTTGACGGCATCGAATAGCGACATTCCGCCCCAATAATAGGCTGCTGTGCAGGTGAGCGTCAGAAGCAGATACAAACTCCACATCCAACGGGCTGTGGTGCTGATACGGGGATGCAGCTTGCCAATTTTCAGTCCGGTACTCTCGGCTGAGAAGAGTTTGGTTCCGCCGTCACCCATATTGGGCAATACGGCTATCGTAAAGAACACTATACCCATACCGCCTATCCAGTGGGTCATACTGCGCCATGTCAATATGGAATAGGGCAAGGAGTCGATATTGTCGAGCGCGGTGGCTCCGGTGGTGGTGAAGCCCGACATGGTTTCGAAAAAGGCGGCCGACACGCAGGGCTGACAGCCGCTGATGATTAGGGGCAACATGCCGATTACGCTGAATACAATCCAGGTGAGCGAAACAATGAGGAAACCGTCGCGACGCCCCATACAGTTTTCGGCGTGACGCCCGAAATACTGCAACAAAGCGCCTGCAACAAAAGCGATGAGCATGGGGATACCAAAAGCCAAATGGGTACTGCCTTCGTTAAACCAATAACTCATGCCGAAGCAAATGCTCATGAGCAATGCCAAGAGGTAAAGCAAGGTGCCCAGCACCTTATAAATTATAGGTATATGTAGCATGATAGATTGTTAAGAACGCATTAAGCAGGTGCCTAAAAAGTTACATTACCTTGAATATGAACTTCGATTAAGCACCTACTTATTCTTAGAAGAAGTCTTCCAATTTCTTGATACCGCCGGCCAGACAGAAGGCTACGACCGTATCGCCCGGCTGAATTTGCGTCATACCATTGATGAGTTGTCCGTGTCCGTTGCGTACCAAACCGCCAAGGGTTACCGAGGACGGCAGATGAAGGTCCTTGACGGGACGGCGAATGATGCGTGCCTGCGGTGATACATAGTATTCGGCTACATCGGCATTGGCAACAGTCAGGCTCTTTACCGAGGTAACGTCGGCCTGCAGCATCATGCGGTAAATGTGGCTTGCAGCAAAGGTTTTTTTATTGATAATCGTACCGATATCCAAGCTTTCGGCCATGCTGATATAGTCGGTGTTTTCAACCATTGCCACGGTTTTGCTTACGCCGAGGCGTTTGGCAGCCAGACAGGCCAGAATGTTGGTTTCGGAATTTTCAGTCAGTGCTGCAAATGCCTGTGCCTTGCGAATGCCTTCTTCTTCGAGCAGGGCAAGGTCGCGTCCGTCGCCATGAATAATGAGTGTATGGCGGTTCTTGACCAATTCGTTCAGTCGTTCGGCTCGTTTGGCATCCGACTCTATGACCTTGGCGTGCATATAGTCGGGCATGGCGTTGACCAGGTGTACTGCCGTACTACCCCCTCCCATCACAAAGATGTTCGACACGTCGGGATAGTCTTCCTTACCGGCCAGGTCGCGAATGTAATTGATATACTTCGGTGTGGTCATGAAGTAAACAATGTCGAGTTCGTGCAGACAGTCGCTACCGTGGGGTATCACCGTGTCGCTGCCTCGCTTAATGGCCACGATGTGATAAGGAGAATCGGGGCCACAGAGCACGCGCAGGGGCTGGTCGAGGATTTGGGCATTGCCTCTGATTTTAACAGCCAGCAAGATGAGTTCGCCGTTCTGCACCTCCCACCACTGCCGAATCCAGCTTCGCTTGATGTTATGCAGAATTTCCTCGCCGGCGAGTTTTTCGGGATAAATGATGGAGTTGATACCTACGTTGTTGAAAAAGTCGCTGAGTTCGGGCATTACATATTCGTCGTTATCGACACGGGCCACGGTTTTCTTTGCTCCCATGCTTGATGCGAGCATACAAGCCGTCATGTTGTGGGCTTCGTCGGGGGTAACGCCAATAAAGAGGTCGGCTTTTTCGGCTTCGGCCTCGTGCAGTCCTGAAACCGACGAGGGCGAAAGTGGCAAAGTCAAGATATCGAAGTTCGAAGAAAGGTCTTCGAGCTTTTCGGGCGATTCGTCCATCAGCGTAATGTCGTGATGTTCGCGCGAAAGCAGTTTGGCCAAGTGCGTACCTACGGCACCGGCACCGGCTATGATGATTTTCATTCTTTTAAAAAGTTTTGAAAAGTCGATTGGTTCTACGGGTGTTTACTGCGAAACACCGGAAGATGGCAAAAAATGCATGCGCCGCCAGGGCTACTGTTTTTCGCTCAATTTTAAGATGCTTTGTGCTATATGCGGAGCGTCCAGTCCTACGATGGCACGTAATTCACCGACTGAGCCGTGTTCGACAAACTGGTCGGGCAAGGCCATGCGTACGATGTCGGGGTGATAACCGTGGTCGTTCATCCACTCCATGACGGCGGTTCCCACACCTCCGATGCGCGCTCCATCCTCGACGGTGACAATCCGTTCGAATCGGTTGCCTATTTCCGTCAGCATATCTTCGTCGAGGGGTTTGACAAATCGTAAATCGTAATGCGCCACTTGCAGTTCGGGCTGTTGGGCTTCGGCCTGACGGATGGCTTCGGCGGCCACCGTTCCGATGGGGCCAAATGAAATAACGGCTACCTTGTTGCCTTGTTTCAAGCAACGTCCTTTTCCCACTTCAACGGCTTCGAGCGGACATTTCCAGTCGGTACACGAACCGCAACCGCGCGGATAGCGGATCACAAAGGCTCCCTGTCCGGGTTGCTGGGCGGTGAACATCAGGCGACGCAATTCTTTTTCGTCGTAGGGCGAACAAATGGTCAGGTTCGGAACCGTACGGAGCGAAGGTATGTCGAAAGCACCATGATGGGTGGGGCCGTCCTCGCCCACAAGTCCGGCGCGGTCTAAGCAAAGGACAACGGGTAGTCCGAGCAGAGCTACGTCGTGAATCACATTGTCGTAGGCTCGCTGGGCAAACGAGGAGTATATGTTGCAGAAGGGCTGAAGTCCGTCTTTGGCCATGCCGGCTGCAAAGGTCACAGCGTGTCCTTCGGCAATGCCTACGTCGAAGGCGCGGTCGGGCATGGCATTCATCAGCATGTTCATCGAACATCCTGTAGGCATGGCCGGCGTAATGCCCACAATGCGCGGATTCTGCTTGGCCAGTTCGAGCAAAGTTTGACCGAACACATCCTGAAACTTCGGCGGCTGCGGTTTTTCGTTCTTTTCGATGATGCGCTGTCCGCTTTCGACACAGAATTTTCCGGGAGCATGCCACACGGTGGCCTCTTTTTCAGCCGGTGCAAAGCCCTTGCCTTTTACCGTATGCAGGTGCAAGAGTTTGGGACCGTTCATATCTTTGATTTCGCGCAGAATGCGTACCAGTTCGATGACATTGTGTCCGTTCGTCGGTCCAAAATAGCGGATGTTCATGCCTTCGAAAATATTTTGCTGATTGGCCAGCAGCGATTTCACCGAATTGTTGAAGCGCAAAATTGAACGGCGGCGATTTTCGTTGAGCACTCCCCATTGCGTCAGTTTCTGCGACATGCTGAAACGCATCCGATTGTACCAGTTGCTGGTATGCAGGTGCATCAGATACTCGTGCATACCACCCACGGCGGGGTCGATGCTGATGTGGTTATCGTTCAGGATAATGAGCATGTTGTTCGGCGTGTCGGACACGTTGTTCAAGCCCTCGAATGCCAATCCGCCACTCATCGAACCATCGCCAATCACGGCAACCACCTGACGGTTAGTTTCGCCTTGTTTCAGTGCAGCTACCGACATGCCTAAGGCTGCCGAAATGGAATTCGAGGCATGGCCGCAAGCAAAGGTGTCGTATTCGCTTTCGAAGGGCGAAGGGAAGGGTTTAATACCATGGAGTTTGCGGTTTGTATGAAAAGAGTCGCGTCGTCCGGTCAGGATTTTATGTCCATAGGCTTGGTGTCCCACGTCCCACACGATGCGATCGTAGGGGGTATCAAACACGTAATGCAGGGCCACGGTTAATTCAACCGTGCCCAGACTCGAAGCAAAATGGCCGGGATTATCGGCCAGCTCATTGATTATGTCGCGTCGCAATTCATCGCATACCTGCGGTAAAAGTGCAATAGGCAGTTTTCGTAAATCGGCAGGCGAATTGATTTGCTGAAGCAGTGTTAACGGATTTTCTTTTTCCATTTCCTGTTTTTAATGCAGAACCGTAAACGACCGCTAAACTTAAACTTCAGCGGTTTCGGATGCGCAAAGAGTTGTCATGCGTAAGTGCATGGGTTATTTTTCAAGCGAGTAAACTGATGTTGGAATTTAATTGTTGTCACCGTTTTGCCGCCTCGGGCTGTGCCTCGGCCTAACCTTACGGCCGGGGTGCAGCAGCTCTTTGCGAAGCCAGAAACTGCGACACAATCACGCATTTAAAATGTATAAATGATTTCCAACACCTACTCAAAGTCGAACGGATTCTGTGTTCTCCGGTGTATAACCTACTGCAAATGTAATGATTTAAAATGATAAGTAGATGTTGAATTTTATTTTATATTATTCAAACGAATTATTTATACGCTTAAAAGGGAAAAAAAAGTCCGGTAAGCAGTTCTATTTACTGTTACCGGACTTTGTGATGATTTTACCCCCGAATCATCGGGTGCATAGTTCGTTCAAATTAGTTGGCGAGCACAACCTTGAAGGTTTGCGTTTTACCGAATTTTTCAGACACTTCAACGAGCACAACGTTGCCTGCTGCGGCGGGCACATTGAACTGTTTTTTGTTCGTTACCACCATTTTGCGGCCTTCGAGGTCGAACACCTTAGCTGTAATGAAGTTGCCCGTGATGTTGAGCATACGGCCTTCGGCCTGAACGGTAATGGCATTTTCGGCGTTGGCAGCCTGGCTGATGGCAGTGGGAAGTTTCGTAAAGTCGATGACAAATACATCGCCCTTGTCGCCACTGATAACACCTACACCATTTTCGTTAACCTGCAATTTGATTTCCTCACCGTTCTTCGTCACCATGGCCTTGCTCAGGTTCTTGTGGAGCACGGGAATGCTTTGGCCCTGATTGTTAGTAATGGTAACCTTCGTAGGTTCGCCGTCTTTCCATGAAGTGTCGACGGTGAAGTCCTTCACGACCTTCAAACCATTCATGTGACCGTTCTTCCATGCTGTAGGCAGGGCGGGCAGAATGCGGATGGTGTCAGAGTTGCTCTGCATAATCATTTCGGCAATACCGGCGCAAGCACCGAAGTTACCATCGATCTGGAAGGGAGCGTGAGAGTCGAAGAGGTTGTAGAACACACCCGAACCACCATTGGCGTGCTTCAGGGCATTGTTCAGAATGGTACGTGCGTGGTCGCCATCGAGTGCGCGAGCCCAAAGGTTGATTTTCCAACCCATTGACCAACCGGTTGCACCATCGCCACGAAGTTTCATGCTGTTGACAGCTGCGTCGAAGAGTGCCGTTCCGGGTGCTACCTGCGAGAAGGGATACATGCACATCAGGTGCGACATGTGACGGTGGTTGCGGTCGCCGGTTACAGAGTATTTGCTATACTTCCATTCGCGAAGGATGGTTTCGCCCTTCTTCAGGTTGTTGTGCTGCTGACCCCATGCACCATCGTAAGTTTCGGTGTGCAAACCGCGGTCGAGTTTAGCATAGCGTTCCTTCAACTTCGTAAGGTCGGCTTCAGAAATGCCCGATTCTTTTTCACCAAGTACCTTGATACCATCGAGCGTATTGGCAAAGAGTTCGGCAACGAGCTGCTGTGCGTGAGCCACACCGTCTTCGCTGGGTCCGTGTTCGGGCGACCATTCGTTGGGTGCTTCGTACGAACCGTCCTTGGCGAGTTTCAAGCGGTCGAGCCAGAAGTAAGTGGCCGAGAGCATGGCGGGGAATACCTTCTTCAAGTATTCCTTGTCGAGCGTATAGCGATAGTGCTGCCAGAGGTGTGAGCAGTACCAGGCATTGGCAATAACGTAGTTGTCGGCAAAGCGTGAACCACCACCGAAGATGTTGTTTTCGGTGTAGCAGGTCCAACCGCGATTCTGACCCGAACGCTTGGCATAGCTCTTCCATTCAGGATGGTTTTCGGCCATGTTCCAAATGTAGTTGATGAACGGCAAGTGCAATTCGCTCAAGTTCGTGGGTTCAGCAGGCCAGTAGTTCATCTGCACATTGATGTTCGAATGGATGTCAGAGTTCCAAGCCACCTTGTCAATATTGTTCCAGATACCCTGCAAGTTAGCGGGAAGATCGACACCGCGTGATGAAGCGATTTCGAGGTAACGGCCGTATGCAAAGTAAAGGCGTTCGAGCATCAAAGCATTCGCACCGTTACCGCCATTGTATTGGTCGATGAGCGTGTTGGTGGTCAGCTTGTTCTGCGTACCTTCGAGTTGGAAGTCTACGCGGTCGAAGAACTGTTTGTAATCGTCTACATGTTTCTTGTAGAGTTCGTCCCAAGTTTGCTTAGCAGCATCATTCACACGCGCTTCAATCGCTCCGGCGAGTTGTGCCGTGTTTGAAACGAATGACTGCTGGTAAGCATCGAAGTCGGTGCCACCAGCCAGGATGAGCAGCACTTCGTCGGCATTCATTACTTCAATGCCTTCGGCAGTAGCCTTTACCGTAGCCTTCTCGCCCGTAGGTACTACTTTGAAGCGAGCGTTGTAGCTCACGGTTTCGAGTTTTCCGCTGAAGGTTCCGCCATCTTCGGCATAGCTGGGTTTGATACCCTTGATGCTTCCGCCCTTCATTGAGAAACGGAGGCTGAGCTTGCCGGGTTCCGAAGCCGTGTAGCGGGCTGCTACCACGCGAGCGGGATTAGAGGCAATGTATTCGCGCGTATATTTTACGCCGTTTTTATCTTCGAAATATACCTTACCGGTTGCATTCGAAAGGTCGAGCTGACGATAGTAGTTGACAGCACCACCTTCGCTTGAGAAATCGAAAGCATCGTTGAGGTTTTCGGCAAATACTGAACCGAAGTTTTCGTATTTACCATAACCCGAACCACCGCCTGAGAGGTCGGTGCTACGTCCGGTCCAAAGGGTCTTTTCGTTAAATTGGATTTCATCTTTGTACACACCACCGAAAAGGCTGGCACCAAACTGTCCGTCGCCAATGGGGAGCGCGTATTCCATCCAGTTTGAGTAACCCTGACCACCGCTGTAAAGTTTCGCCGTGGTTGCGGGTTCGGTGTACCAAAGCGTAAGGTCGTTTTCGGGCGTGTAAGTAGTATTGGCTGCAGTTTTGTAGTCGGCGTAGGTCATTTTCGTTACGTCAACAAAAGCCACTACGTTGCCGTCGCCACCCGTGTTCCACAAACCAATGGTGTTTGCGTTTTTGGGATCGCCCCAAAGGTTGAGTACATTCTTACCCGTTTTGCCGTTAGCCACAATTTCGAAGCCTGAGCCGTTAGGAGCCTCAACCAGTTTGAAACCATTGGGGTCGGGCGTTTCGCTGTAGCGCAAGGGGTTGGGATTGTTACCGCCTTCGGTGGTTGAAACTGCCGAATTGCTAACGATGGCATACTTGCCGGTTTTGCTTACGAGCTGGAATTTTTCCTTCGTTCCTTCAAGTTTCCACTGCTGTGAAGCGACAGCGTCAACGGGATAAATGCGCAACAGGTCTTCGCCTTGAGTTACGCTCATACCCACGCAGTTATTGTTTTTCAGGAAACGTACAAAGTAATACGTCGGTTTTTCTGCACCTTGCTCTGCAAAGTTAGGCCATTGTACAGAATGAGCGTGGAAGAAGAGCTGGTTGTTCGTATCGCCCTGGCTCCATTCGCCAAGGTCTTTACCAACACCGGCACCACCCCATTGGTTCATAAAATTACCGGAATTTTCTACACGGCCAATTTCAAAATAACCTTTTTCAGAACCTTCAACCACATGAAGTTTAGCGGCACTGGTCTTTGTTGCAGTCATTGCGTAATTTGAGCCGCTCACCGTCACCCATTGTCCGGCTTTGCTTTTCATGGTAAAGTTTTCGGCCGTACCAATAAACTGGAACAAGGTTTCGCTTCCTGCGGCAACCGTTCTCATCTTCGCACCGTTAGGACCTGACAAATAAGCCTCGCCCGTTTTAAACTGAACAGAATACCACAATGGGCTTTCCTCAGTCGAGAAGGTGGGAAGTACGCTTTGGGCACTTACCAAAATGCAGGCAAACAGCGCTGATAGGAAAAGTGAAAATCTTTTCATGCTGTTAGATATAAAAATATGATTAATAATGTTTTGTGATTTTCGTAGTAACTTACTATCTGTGAAATCTCTGAAAGCAATATCAAGGGACTATATCCACCGAATTATTTTCAAAGCAAAGTGTTGATTTTCATAAATATTCCAAGTTTCAGATGTTTTTGACATTTCGAAAAACACGAAGTTCAAAGTCCTACATTTGGAATCAGCGAACAAAGTTAGTAAAAGAAGCGTTTAATCACAAATAAATAAGAATTATTTTACATTCAGCTAAGTTACTCACGCCTACTCCGAAAATATTTCGTACATTCACCCTCGTATCATACCGACTTTCCGCTGTCTATATGCAACTTTGTTGCCCAATGTTGCTAAGTTTGCAACTGCGAAAGTCCTCTTACACTTTTTCTTATGAAAATAGCCCTTGTACAAACAGCCATTGTGCCGCTCTGCCCTGCCGCTAATATGCTACAGGCTGAACAGTTGATGAACACTATGCCTGATGCCGACGTGTATGTATTACCCGAAACATGGTCAACTGGTTTTTGCACCGAACCCGGCACTCCCTGGCCCGATGCCGATGAGGCGTTGCGCTGGATGAAGAATCAGGCTGCCCTGCGCCAGGCGGCTTTGGTGGGATCGCTTGTGGTCAATGCCGCCGACGGACTGAAATACAACCGTCTGTATTTTGTGCGCCCTGATGGCTCAACAACGCATTACGACAAACGGCACCTTTTTGCCTATGGTGGCGAGGACCGCTGTTTCTCGGCTGGCAAACAGGCCGTCGTGGCTGAATGGCAAGGTGTGCGTTTCATGCTGCAAATCTGTTTCGACTTGCGTTTTCCCGAATCGGCTCGCAACCGGCTCTCACTTCCGCCCTACGATGTGCTGGTATATGTGGCCAACTGGCCGGCCTCGCGCCGCAAAGCTTGGGATGCGTTATTGCCGGCACGTGCCATCGAAAATCAGGTTTATGTGGTTGGGGTGAACCGCGCCGGATACCATACGGCTGAAAATGCTGATGCTTCTTCCGTCTACGATGGAGGCTCGACTGCCTGCGATGCCTTCGGAAACCGTTTGCTGCAACTGGGGGATAAGGCCGAGTGCCGTATCATTGAAGTTGACACAGATGCCTTACATAGGTTCAGAAAGGCTTTTCCCGTACTCATTCCGTAGTTCCAACCACCGCACACCTCTGGCCCGCACCACGTTGACAAATTGGGCTGAACAAGCTGCTTTTCTCTTCTGAATGCCGCTTCTCCCTATAAATAAGGATTGTGTTAAACAGATAAAGCGCGTAATTTTGCACTGCGAAATGCAAAGCGACGTAAGAGTAAGTAGCCATTGATAAGGATTGATTCATTGCTTTGACCTATAGGCTTACTTTGTTGCTAACGTATTTGCCCCACGCTCCCTTACATGTATGAGGGTGCGTGGGGCATTCTGCGGCTATCCTGTAAGGTGCATTTTGCTCAAACTATCATTTGTATGTTATTATTATCACTCCTTTTATCGGTTCCGCCTTTCGAAGCCGATTCGCTCAAAAATTTCAACATTGAAGAAGCGGTGGTTGTAGCTTCGCCCAAAGAAACTGCGCAACTTCGCCGCCAACCCGTCAGCGTCAGTCTGTTTGCCAACGAAGGCTTGAAAAACCGCAACATTAAGTCGGTCAACGACTTGGCTGCCTATGCGCCCAACTTTTTTATGCCCGACTACGGCAGTCGCATCACGTCGGCTTGTTACATTCGTGGCATCGGTTCGCGCATCAACACGCCGGCTGTCGGACTGTATGTCGACAATGTGCCTTTTACAGACAAGTCGGCCTATCATTTCGATTTTCAGGACGTAGTGCGCGTCGATGTGCTACGTGGCCCGCAAGGCACGCTCTACGGACGCAACACGATGGGGGGCCTCATCCGTGTGTTTACGGCTGACCCCATTACGCAAAGCGGCACAATGCTGCATGCCGGATGGACTTCGCGCACGGGTGGCCGCCGTTTTTCGGGCACGACTTTCCTGCATCCTGCCGACCGCATGGGGCTGAGCCTGAGTGCTTACTATTCAGCAGCCAACGGCTTTGTGCGAAACACTGCCACCGGCACCAAACAGGACGGTGAATCGTCGGCCGGCGGAAGGCTGAAATGGTCGTGGCGACCCACGGATGTGGTGAAACTGGACTGGACGGCTTCGTATGAATACAGCGACGAGGATGCCAACCCTTACTATCTGCTGGGAAAAACTGACCAGAAAGGAAACTTTACACCAACCGAACATCCGCAGGTGGCGCAAAACCGACCCGGCTCTTACCGTCGCCATTTGCTGAACACGGGATTGGGCGTCGAACATCGCCTGCCGCGCGTGGTGCTTTCGTCGATTACGGCCTATCAGCACCTCGACGACCGCTTGTTCATGGATCAGGACTTCACGGCGGCTGATGTGTTTTCGCTTGAACAAAAGCAATATATGCACACGCTCACGGAGGAAATTGCGCTGAAAAGTCCGGCAAGCGCACGCCGCTGGCAATGGACCACGGGTGTGTTTGGCATGTACCAGTATCTGCGCACGCGCTGCCCGGTTACGTTTTATGCCGACGGCATCGACTACTTGAACAAACAGCTTGCGGCGGTGATGCCGCAGCGTCCGGCCATTTCATTGGGCTTTACGGGCAAAACGCTTCCTTTTAATGCGCGTTTGGTCACTCCTTCGGGCAATGTGGCTTTGTTTCACCAGTCGGTAATCAATGATTTGGGGCTGAAGGGCCTCTCGCTGACTTTGGGGCTCCGATTAGACTACGACTACCGCGAACTGCGACTCAATGCTGCCACTGATGCACCTATCGACTATCATTTCGGCATGCAAATGGGACCGGCCATGAAGTTCGACACCGACCTTCAGGCAAATCCGGCTATGACGCAAAAGCTTTGCAACGATTCATGGCAAGTGCTGCCCAAGGCTGCGCTCAACTATGATTTGGGCCGTGGTTTGGGCAATGTTTACTTCAGTGTGGCCAAAGGCTACCGTTCGGGTGGCTACAACATTCAGGCTTATTCTGATTTGAACCAGAGCCTATTGCAGCGCGAAATGATGCTGGGGGTTAAGGATTACAGCATTGCTACTATCAACCGCTTACCCCTACCCGATGCCATGAAGGAAAATGCCATCAAAGGTATGACGGGTATTCTCGACAAGTACACGCCGGCACAGCCTGATGCCGAAACACTCTATTACAAACCGGAATATACCTGGAGCTACGAAGTGGGTACGCACCTGAACCTTTGGGACAAGGCGCTGCAACTCGACCTTTCGGCATTTTATATGAAAACGCGCGACCAACAGCTGGCACGATTTGCCGAAAGCGGCATGGGGCGTGTCATGGTGAATGCCGGACGGAGCCGCAGCTGCGGATTTGAGGCTTCTGTCCGCACTTCGCTGCTGGCCGAACGCCTGTTGCTCTCGGCGGCTTATGGTTACACGAATGCGGTGTTTACCAACTACAACTTAGGCAGTCAGCATGGCGAAACGGTTGACTATACTGACAACCGGGTGCCGTTCGTGCCGGAACATACGTTCAGTGTCACAGCCGATTTCCGTCAGCCCTTGCAACATGCGGTGTTCAAGGCGGTATCGGTGGGTGCTGATGTGCGTGGTGCGGGCAACGTGATGTGGAACGAGGCCAATACGTTCAGCCAGCATGCCTACGCCAACCTGGCAGCGCGTGTGGGATTGGAACTGGCCGGCAATCTTTCCATCGAAGCCTGGGGCCGTAACCTGACGGCTGCGCGTTATGCCACCTTCAGTTTCGACAGCATGCACAATCGCTTTGCGCAATACAACCAGCCGCGCCACTTTGGCGTCGACTTGCGTTGGAAGTTCTAAGATACTGAAGTACAGCTATTCATATCCCCCAAGGGTAGTTTTTAAACTGCCTTTCGGGGAATTTTTTGTATAGATACATTATATACCCCAACTATAGTCATTTTTCCAATCAGAGGTATTTTGCCCCAATAACTGCCGGTTTCAGACAGGCCTACCTGCCTTACTTTCTTTTGTAACACAATGTCAAAGAACGATGGACTGATAATCAAGATAATTTTGTTTTTTCATCCATTGCAAAAGCGATGTCAGTGCAAACCGAATGCAGAACTTGAAAACTCGTTTTCGAAAGCTATGCTGAGGTGCAGCCTGACTTCGCTATTACAAAGATACAACACGTACACCCCGAAATCCAAATTTTTGAGCCACCTGATATCGCACCTCCAAAGTTTTCCACACCCCAAAATGGACGTTCAGGCCTTTATTTATCGGCATTCCGGTGCATTTTCCACACACGCAAAAAAGTGGAATCGGGATACGTTTTTTTTACCTCTTAGGTTTCATTCAAGCTAAACATTATTCAAACTTTATTGTTGTTTTGGACTGCAAAGTTCTCAACAATGAAGATTGAATGAAATATGGGGTAGATGGGATGGATACATAACACCAATGAATGTCTGGTCATCCTTTCCCTTGAATGCAGCTTTGACAATAGGGAACTTTATTTCTTGTATGTCTCTCAGCTTTGCTGTGAAATCCTCCATATTTCTTTTGTTTTTAAGAAGAGCCTCCCATCATTCCTCGATGGGTTGCTCTTCGTTGAACTCCTGCTTCTTGATTCTGCGGATAAGGTAAGCAATTGCTTTTGTCGCTTTTTCACGACACAACTTCATTTGGGCAAGGAACTCCTCTTCTGTTGCATCAGAGTTGAAGAGATCCACCAACTCACAGTTTTTGTCCGACAACATGTCAAGCTGCAAACCATGCTTCTGCATCAATGTTCGCAAGGCAAGGATGCCAAGATCGTACTTTGGTCGTGCCTCCACCAGCTTACGCATGAGGTCAAGCCCCGGATCTCCAATGTGCAACTCGTTGAGCATTGCTATCATGAAGAGAACCTTTGCGTCTGGTGTTGCCATCTCGAACACATTCGCCAACTGACAGTTCGTTTCGTCAGCTTCTGTGTAGCGTTCAAGCTTTGCCAAGGCACGTGACTTGATGTATAGAGCCTCTGCACATTGATGTCCTTCCAATACCTCTCCAATAAGAGCCAATGCCTCCTCATACTTCTGAGCGTAGAGACTCAGCAAGGCTGCAATGAACTTCGGAGCCCAATGGCTTGAACGGTGAAGACTTTCTGGCACATCCTCTATGGTTCCATAAAGGTGCTCGTCACACACCAATATGTCCAGAAATCGCTTTGCTTGCTGCATTGCCTCCTTGAAGTCTCCATCCTCAGCCTTCTTTGCTACAAGCATCAAGTACTGTTTTGCAGCCTCATCGTAGTCGTTCTGCTTAATCGCACCATAGACAGCCTTGCCACTCTCAATCTCGTTGCCAATCTGCTGTTCGTTGTTGTACTCGCTTGCGTAAGTGAGCACTTCACGACTTGTATGGGCATACTGAGGGATGACGTTCTTCGAGAGGTAAAGACCATCCAAAGTACGCACACGACTGAGCGCTACGTAGAGCTGACCCGCTGCAAACATGCCTCGACTCAGATCAAGTGAGAGCTTGTCGAAGGTCATGCCCTGGCTTTTGTGTACAGTTATCGCCCATGCCAACTTTAGAGGGTACTGAGTGAAGGTGCCTGTCAGTTCCTTCTTCATCTTGTGCTCTTCCTTGTTGTAGTCGTAGCTGTACGATTCCCATGAGCAGCAAGGCACAACGTAGGTCTCACCATTGTTGAGTGTGACGCTAATTTCGTCCTTTGTGAGCTTGGCCACCTTTCCGAGCGTACCATTTGCCCATCGCTTCTGCTGGTCGTTGCGCGTGAACATCACCTGAGCACCGACCTTCAGACGAAGCTTCAACTCCACGGGGAAACACTTCTCTTCAAAGTTGCCGTCAATAGTACCCTCGTACACGAACTCCTCTGCTTCAATCTCTTCCAATCGCTGAAGGTTGATCTTGTCAGCAGTCTTGTTGATAGAAGCCAGCGTGATGACCGCGCCATCCTTCTCGCTTGGTGTGTGTACACGACCATTTAGATGCATGATATCCTCTGGTGTCACCTTGTTCATGCGCACGTTTTCCAAGATGTGAAGGAAGTGTTCATCGTCCTGGCGGTACACCTTCTGGAACTCAATCTTCACGAGTCGCATGCGCTTGATGACATCCGACTTGTAGAAGAAAAAGTCGTCAGTGTGGTACAGATCCTTCAGCAGGTCTTTCTCTGGTCCTTGCTTCACCACAGGAGGCAACTGAAACATGTCACCAACGAAGATCATCTGCTTGCCTCCGAATGGCATATTGTTCCTGAGAGCCTTGCGCATGATGTAGTCGATGGCATCCATCACGTCACATCTTACCATCGACACCTCATCGATGATGATGGTATCAGCATGGAGAAGGGTGAGGATTCTTGCCTCGTTCATCTTGCCACAGGTTCCTGGAGTGCAAACCTCCATCGGAAGACCGAAGAAAGAGTGGATGGTGTCACCACCGGCAAGGATAGCTGCCACACCTGTTGGTGCAAGGGTGATGAACTGTTTCCCCACTAACTTCTGCACGTTGTGGAGGAAGGTTGTCTTACCAGTACCAGCACGACCTGTGAGGAAGAAGCTGGAGTTTGTGTTTGCAACAAGCTCGTATGCAAGCTGCTGCTCGTGGTTCTGTGTGTCTATCTGTGTGTTCTGCATGTCCTACTTCTGTTCGATTTGTGGGAGGATTTGGGTGAGACGTGTGTTGAAGTCGCTATCAAGGAAGCTCTTGTAGCAACCTTCAACGATACCTTTGGCTTGTGCTTCAAGTTGTTCCTGTGGCATAGATGACCGCTGTGCCTTCAGAACCCCCTCGAAGTAGTTACGTACCATGGTTTCCGACTCATGACGAATGAACTCTTCGTTGCGGAATGTCTTGTCGTAGTCGCGCTTCTGTACGAGCTCCAACTTTTTCCCGTTGAAGGCATATACTTCGATGCCGTCAATGTAAGTCCAAGAGTGGTAAAGTCCTACCTTCTCCACTATAACAATGCGGTCGCAGAATCGCATGCCTTTATAGTATCGGTGCCCGTTGCCACTCTCGTATTCCTCGCAGAGGAACATCTTCTGCCCTTCGTCCCACACAGGAACGTGAACTCTTGGGTTGCCGAACGTTGGCAGGATCTTGTCGAACAAGTCTTTGTTGATTGCTTTAGTAAGTGAAGCCATATTCTTGTCTGTTTTTCTTGGTTTGTGACTTTGGTTGTTTCTCTCTGCTCCCCAGATTTATCGGAGCAACTTCTGTTGGGTTTCTTCGATCATGTTTCTGGAGAAGGCGAGCAGCTGGCTGTCAGCTATGACGCTTCCCATTGCCTTTGCCTGTCCTGCGAGGAAGTCCTTCAGCATGATGATGCTCTCTTCCTTGGCTGTGCACTCGTTGAAGCATCTCCAGTTGCAGCCGCCCCAGAACTTCTGTGCGATGATGTTCGCCTTTTGTCCGTTCCATGCGAAAAGCGTGATGCCGTTCAGGAAGGTGTGAGCGTAGCCTTCACCTATATGGTAGTACACGGCCAGACGGTCAGAGAGGCGTATTGCCTTGTAGTAGGTATTGCCAGCTGCGCTGGTGTAACCAAGGGTGAGATACACGTTCTTCTCTGGATTGTAGGTGAGAGAACTGCCCGAGAGGGCTGGGAGTGCCTTTGCGGCAACGAGTGCGAGTGCTGTGCTCATAGTCGTTCGATTTTGTCTTTTTGTTTAGCGGAATAGGCCGTCACCTCTTTGTGATAAATAAAAAAGTATTTACAAAACCAACTCTCTCGGAATTGCCATGCAAAGTTATAGTGTTTTTATAGTCTTGCCTAAGCTTTTCCCAAGTGTATTGGTTCCTCTCAATTTGGAACCAATACGATGTTCTCTGTTAGGCTATGCAGAAAACCTTTTCTTGCGGATATCTTCCATGCAACTGCTTGTGCTAGTGATGGAAATATGTATTGAAGTGAGGTATTCTGTACGGCCAAATTTCTTATGGTTTGTCTGAGCCTGACGCTTCTCTACGATTTGCCTTAGTCTGCGGTTCTGAACGCTCGGTGACTTCGCCTGACTCTTGATGCTGAGGTTGAGAAGAATGCTGTTAAGGACTTCTATCTCAATCTTCCATGTGATGGTGTCACACATATATTTTGCTGATGCTGAGCGGTATCGCATTGTTCGTTCTACCTTCTCCCAACTCTTGTTGACCTTACGGCGAGCATTGGCTTCTGCCTTCTTGTTTTTCACAATCTGCTTTTGGCTTACTTTCTTGTTCATGGTGTCCTTGCTGTTGTTTGTTGTCGGTTTCATAGTGTGCTGATTGTTATACCCCACCAAACGATTTGCAGCGTCAACTCCGAGGTGGTGTCGAAGTTTGACGCTGCAAAGCTAATACGTTTCTCACGAATAAAATCAAGTAGTCATGAGTATATTGGTTCCTTCCAATTTGGAACCATTCCGATATTCTTTCTTAGTGTATAAGTCGGATAAAGCACGCACTAGTTGTGCCATTTTATCTCGAACATTTTCTGGAAAGACGATTTCCAATCCTGCTCCCATCTGTAGGATGCGTCCGTAGAACTCGTTGTTCGGTTCTACATCCACAGAGAACTCTGCATACTCCCCATCGTCATACATGCCAAATGGCTTAATCACGGTATAACTTTGATGAAGAGGTTTTGTGTCCATCAGTTTATAAATATATAATGAACGCGCGCGAATGACTATATGTTCGTTCTGGATATCCTTATGGTGACTTACTCCCACTATGTCCTTGAAGAAATTGTCATAGAAATGCTTTGGTGCTGGCACATATTCTACTTTTGACCTTTCGCGAGGTCTTGATTGAATTCTGTCAAGAGCAATGTTGTAACCGAATTCCGGTTCCCTTCCCTCTACATGACCGAATAAATGCCATCTGCCATTATATTCCTTCAGGTAATGAGGATGGAATATAAGTGTGACTTCTTCCTCATCAAATGGCTTGTAGTCAATCTCCTGTACCATTTTGTTGGTGATGGCTTCATATAGTGATGGCAGGTACTCTATGTTGGTCAGAATTCGGTCAAGGCTTGCGCTTATTACTTGTTCTCCCTTCTGTCGCTTAGCTTTCATGTCCAACAGGTCTTGACAATCCTTGAAAAAGTACTCCAACCATGACTTGGGGAAAAATCCAGCGGAATCCTGACAGAACTTCCAATACTGCCGAAGGTCGTTGATTACCTTAGCATTACGCATATCGGCAAGAGGGTCATTGTCCTTACCTATGTAACGGAATCGCCTGTTCTTATTATTGCCGTCTTCCTCAAAACAATCATCAACATTCTTATTGCGAACACCTAGTTTCTCGCGAATGGCTTTCTTTACAATACAAACAATCTTCTTTAGTTCTCCATATCCATCACAATTGGATAAGTTTGCTGGTAGTTCTTCTATAGAGCACCCTAACCTTTCAGCCATAATATCTGCATTAGTAACCCATCGGCGACTCATCAGCCACCGATAGGTTATTTTAGCAAATTCAGCTTTATAGCTCTCGCCATCAAAAAGGTTCTTGTGTTGCATATTTATTGAATCAACACATTATTCTTCTGTATCTATTTTATCATCTGTCGAGAATAAAGGTGTCAACCAATCACTATCAGGCCTACAAACTAAGCGAGCGCATCGATAGGCCCAACTGAGTCTATATATTGTTTCCCCTTGGAAGCGACCGCTTTCCCCCTTAGATACTACCAACGCTGCAAATGGTACGAGACGGATTGTATCTGTACCATCATTGTTTTCGGATACCCTTGTACATAAAGGTAAAAACCAACCTATCTTTTTTGAACTTGGATCATAATAAGGAATGGCTGTTTTGTAGTTCCATTGGCATCTTTTGATTGATTCTTCAATTGTCTGTTTCAACAGTGTTTGTAGTAATAAGTTAGAAGCGGATTCTTTAGGTAACAGATCACTTATTCTCTTGTCATAATCTGTTGGAGTTTCGTTCTCTAACCAATTGGACTTGTCGCCCAACACTTGTTTTAACCATTCAGATGGCAACCTAGATGGGTGTTCTCTAATAATATGATCTCTATCTACGGATAAATCTTCTTCTGCAGGTTGGCAAAGCAGATTGTTTTCATTAAAATACACAGCCCTCTCTGGCATAATTGAGATGTAGCGTCCCATGTCTTTTCCAGAGTCCTCACCTTTTATACAAAAAGCCTTAAATAACCAGCGATTATTAGCGGTTTTTCGTGTTAAATAACAATATATAGGCTCATACCGATAATCCACGAGTCCTGTGTTCCAGCAAGCATGTAGTTTATCATCTGAAATAGCAATTTTGTTTTCATCTTTCACATGAGCATATGTATAACACAGGTAATTGTCCAAAAGTTTATTTCTCTTTTCATTGTCATCCCATTTTTCATCTAACGCCATCTTGCGTAATTTTTCTACATTCGATGGATAGTTATTTTTCTCGGGGAAGTAGATATCATCAATTATTTCGTATCTAGAGATGTTGTGTACTCTGATACCTTTAGAACTAAATTGAAGAAAACTATACTTCCGAGTAAATTGTGTCGGAGTTCCTTTCCAATTCACTTCCGTCATCATGTTCTTGATAGGAATCCATTCTTCTGGCTTGGTTGACAATTTTCTATATGCATTCCTTATCTCATAAGGTTTAGGATCGTGTATTGGAGATTTAGAATCATTTCCAATATTATTCTGTGGAGTATAATCACAAGCCATAAACTTCTCTTGGGTTGTCGTAGTTGAATCCATATAAATATAACAAGGCTTTCTTCTGAGTACTTCTATTCCTTTTAATGATTGTAGTAAGTCTGGGAGTTTATCGTAGTTGAACTCTGTCTTCCAATTTATTCCGCGTCCCATTAAGTAGGTAGGAATACTCGCAATAGGAATACAAAGTGAATTGCATTCGTCGAATGATTTCCCTTTCCCTAATCTTACTTGTTCGTTATAATAATCTTCTATAATTTTTGTAAGTTCATCTATTGTTGTCATTATATGTTAATTTAGAAGTTTTGATTTACTAATAATTCTCGTATGTTAACCTTTAGTAATTCAGAAATCTTTGCCAGCGTCTGCAAATCGGGTTGGGTGGTGTTTGTGCACCATTTAGAAACCGTTACGGGATCCTTGCCTAATTGACGGGCAAGCCAGACACCTGTTTTGCCTGCATCTGCCAATGCTCCTTTAATTCTGTTTAAGTTTTCCATGCAAATTTCTTAATGTTTGATGCAAAGATACTGAAATCCATTGAGAATAATGCCAAATTCCCTACAAATCATGCGCAATGACTTCTCTTATATCTGGACTTGGTTAAAAGTTCAACCTCGGGATGGTCTTAAGTTCTTGCTTGTGGCAAGCGCCTCCTTTGCTGCCGAGCAAAGACCAGAAATAGTCGTCCCTTAAAAAGCTAATTTTTGCGAGATATTGTTCAGACATAGTATCTCGCAAATTTTTTGAAGCATGCGCAAAAGAGCTTTCATAGCTCTTTTGAAGTTATATGCAGCTGCCGTCAAAAGTACGTTTACAGCATTTCCTACCACACCCTTATAAAAGTTGCGGCTCAAGCGGTAATCCGACTTTAAATGACCTGTTGTCGGTTCTATACCTGCACGATTGCAGAAGAGTTTATGTTTTTTCGTCCTCTGATATCGGCTGTCTGATTTCTTGGGTACATCGGGAATTACAATCTTTGTCCCGTTAATTTCCTTCTTGCCTCTGCATCCCTGGTCACCTGCCAATTGTTTGATTTTCGTCTGGTTAACCGTTCTACCTGTTCCAAGGAAGACTCAATGGTATGACCGTCATATTCATTGCGGAAGGACATTGCACCAAGAATAATGCCTGTAACAGAACGAATTATGGATACCTTATTGCCAAATTCGTATTTCTTATGTTCATTGCCCTTGCTGATACATTGTACCTCAGGTTCATGAATGGAATATATTTTTTTCCGGCTATTGTACGTAAACGCCTATCTGCCCTAAGGGCTTTTTCCTGTTTTTGAGATGATTTCGGAAACGCTGGTCACGATAGATTCCCTTCAATACAAAGGTATAGCTTTGACGCAGAGGAAGCCCCAGATTCTTCACGAGGCCAAGAACTTTCTTCACAATCTTTTTATGCAACTTTGCATCCGTGGGGTAAGTGATATTCTTTTCCTGAACTGTTGAATCAATAAAGGCAGTATCATGATGGTGGGCATCATCATTCTCGTTATTCACACGAATGCTTTCTTGAAAGATAAGTTCAACTCCCTTTTCACCGATACGTTGGCGGAAATGGACTAATTCTGAAGAGGCACATGGGGCATACGGAGTGAACTCTTGCATGCCACAAAAATACTGATAATAAGCATTTTCGCTCCATTGTTCCACCAAAGACTCATCGGATAGATTGCGGAGGTTTTTTAGGATGAGCAAACCACACATTAAACGGATTGGCTTGCCGGGACGACCGTTGTACTGACAATATAAAGGCTGAAAAGCTGTCTCAAATTTTTCCCAATCAATTTTGTCTGCTAACTGGTAAAGAGCATCAAGTGGATACCAACGAGCATGACACTTGTGCCATCCTTGATGATACAACCTTTCAGAAAAGTGGCATTCGAATCGAAGGAGTCAGCAAGGTGTTCGACCATGTCACCCACAATTTCATTTATGGAATGAAATGCCTGACACTAGCTCTCTCTGACGGGAAAAGCTGCTATCCCATAGACTTCTCCCTTCATCGTGAAAAAGGAAAGAATTTACGAAAGACGCTGGGGCATAGAGGTCATTTTTAAGGAATGCCGTGGTTATCTTGGATTGGGGAAATGTCAGAGTCGGAGCTACAACGCTCAGATTGCATACACCACCTTGTGTTTCATGATATACCAGATGCTCTCCTTGGCCAAACGCTTCTCAGAATACGAAACCCTGAGAGCACTGTTCCGCTCGGAGCGTGACCGGCTGCAAGTGCTAACCCTGTGGAGCAGGACTTTGGAAGAAGTCAGGCATCTGTTAGAAGTTTTGTCGCGTGAAGCAGGAGTGGATCTGTTGGCATGCCTATCAACTGTAGCCGCACGGCAAATGGCAGACTTTTCCACAAAGGTCTGGGCACATGTTCTGTGCGATTCGGACGATTATACCATGCCCGATTTGGACTAAACATTTTTTAGGCGTGCGTTAAATCGTTCGGAAAACATTTGATTTTTAGACCACCCACCGAAGGGAACTATTACTCAAATAGCTGATATGAAGGGGTGGGAAACTTCAGTATCTTATCTTCTAGAAAAATTACTTTTCTTTTGATTCAAATTCTGTTCTTAAATCATCCAGTACCTTTCCCCCGTATGAAAAAAACTTGGCACCTTGATAAGCATTTGATGGGGTTCTCTTATCATCTGGTAGGAAAGTTCCCACAAAAGGAGATAGCTTGTAAATCCGATTTTCATATTCAACAGAGTCATCTGAAGCAACTTTTACCATAATGCCAGTAGGATCGAACTTAATAAACTCGCCAATTTTAATACCTACCATACTAAACTTAAACCGTGGACGTTTATGAGATTTGCATGTAGAAGGTTCGTGCACCGATTCCTTTCCTTCCTGTTTTTGAGAAACAATAGGCTTATTGTCTTTATACTCAAGAATTTCAGCATCATCAATGGCCGATGCTATATCTCGAAATATTTCCAAAGCCATTTGGGGAGCAACATTAAAAAATTCACGGTTCTGGCGAATACGCAGATCCGTTAAGCGGTCGATAGTCTTATGAACCAGTTTCTCAACCTCATTATACTTGATCGTTTTCATCGTCGCAAAAATTTCAAAAGGTAAAGGCACGGCTGTGTTATCCAATTCCTTAGAACGGATATCTACCGGGCGGGAACTTTTCCCTATTTTAACCCAATCCTCTCGAAAACTGGGATTTGTGAGTATATATACGTAACCTGGTTCCTTATTCATGTTTATTTTCAATAACAGCTGTATTCAATAATCTACAAACATCAACATTTAAAGCCTTAGCAATGCGCATAAGATTCATTAAATCAGGCTGGGTAGTATTGGTTACCCACTTGGAAATCGTTCCCTGATCCTTTCCTAATTGTTCAGCAAGCCATTTATTACTTCGTTGTTCTTCTGCCAGAACTATTTTTAATCGGTTGATATTGCTTCTAGTCATACAACTTAAATCGTTTTTACAAAAATAAGATAATCCTTTGAGATAACCGACGAGAACTACAAAATCTTTCCATTTGAACATAAATATTGTAGAGTTTGCCAATTCTTAATGCAATTAGACCACTGACTTTGCCCAGAAAGAACTTTCTCTTTTGTGGCAACCATGAGGCAGCTAAAAATACATCAATCATATAATCACTGTTGGCTACCTGTAAGGCACAGGAATTTAACCAGAGGGAATGGCTGAATGATGGTATTCATCCCATCTACCCCATATTCCTATATATAAAAAAGGCTTTAGTTGATCAATAAATCGGCTCAGTAGCAAAAAGGTGTGTGGTGTAGCATTTGGGTGCAGCAAAACGTTGCTGCTTCGTACGTTTTGAGAATCGGCAAGAGATAAAATAGTATATCCCGATTTCATTTTTTTCGTGTGTGGAAAATGCACTGGAATTCCTGTAGATAAAGGGATAAATACCCATTCGGAGGTGTGGAAAACTTTCGAGGTGCAATATTAGGGGGGGCTCAAAAAATTGGGTCTATGTTGCATCGTGTGGATAATGACCATTACGAGTAAATGCCAACCGTATTTTTTGACTGAATGCTTCCACCTGTTCTTCAACGTACAACTTCCAGTCACTTTGAATGAGGAAACATTTCGCAGCTTCGGGTGCACAAGGCGGATTTAACACACAGGTAAATAAAGGTGAAAATAAACGGGGTCGCCTTTGGCTTCATTGCAAGGCGGAATGAGCGGATGCGGAACCGATTGGAGCGTTTTTCCGAAAACGCTGATTATCAGCAGTTCCGCGATTCTTAAAACTGGCTCGGAACTATTTCAAACTAGCTCGGAACTAATTTCAACAAGCTCGGAACTAATTTCGACGGGCTCGGAACTAATTTTGACGGGCTCGGAACTAATTCGGACAAACGCGGAGCAAATTTTGACGATGGCTCATCGTGTGGTTCAAACAACGGCAGGCAGATGGAATAATAGACTGATTATTTTCATATAATTTCACTTACTCGACGGTTTACTGTTAAACATTTACGGCAAAGGGACAGGTGAGGCTTGGAACGTTTAGTCATACAAAAACGTTACAGAACCCCCAAAAATGGACTTCGGGATAATGATATTGCATCTTTGCACCCAGAATGGCAGGTTGCTTACCAGCCTCGAATGATGAAAAAACAAATAGCTCTTATTGATTCAGTGTGCTTTGACATTTTGCTACAACAGAAAGTAAGGCAGGAAGGCCTATCTGAAACCCATGCGCGTGGTTGAGTTTTACCACATGCTTTTGCGACTGAGCCGTTTAAATGCCTTTCCTGCAAAAACCTTTCTACTCTCGTAAAACAAAGAAAGCCCCGAAACCAAGTCTGTACGGACTGGGGTTCGAGGCTTTGTGAATATAGGGAGTAAGTATTTTACTTCATGTCGTTGGCCTTCAGCGCTGCCTGGTCGTCATACTGCTTTTGCAGTTTCACGAGTTCCTTCATCAGTCGCTTCGTCACCTTTTCGGTACCGGGCTTGCCATAAAGGTTGTTCATTTCACGCGGATCTTCGTTGAGGTTGTAAAGTTCCCACGAGTTGATGTCGTTGTAGAAGTGGATGAGTTTCCAGCCATCAGCGGTTTTTACACCGTAATGACGCTTCACGGCGTGTTCGGCGGGGTATTCGTAGAAGTGGTAGTACAAGCTCTTGCGCCAATTCTTCGGGTGCTTGCCCTGGAGCAGCGGAACGAGCGATTCGCCCTGAATGTCGGCGGGGATTTTGGCACCTGCCAGTTCGAGGAACGTCGGTGCATAGTCAATGTTCTGCACCATTTCGCTGATTTCGCCCTTGGCATTCAGTCCCTTCGGCAAGTGCATGACGAGGGGCGTCGAGAATGATTCTTCATACATATAGCGTTTGTCGAACCATCCGTGCTCACCCATGTAGAAACCCTGGTCCGAGGTGTAAACCACGAGGGTAGAGTTGAGCAAACCGGCTTTCTCCAGATAGTCGAGCGTACGGCCCACATTGTCGTCGAGCGACTTGAGCACCTTGGCGTAATCGCGCATGTAACGCTGATACTTGAACTCTGCCAGTTCCTTACCCTTGAGGTTGCGGCTGTAGAAGTCGGCTGAAAGGGCATAGTAGAAGGCATTGTAGGCATTCAAGTCGGTGCTGTCAAGACGCTGAACCATGTTGTGATAGCTGTCTGACAAACGGGTTTTCAATCCCGGGCGGTCCATCTTCACGTCATACACAATGTCCATGTGGTCATTGTTGGCAATTTCCATTTCCTGCGTCTTGGCAGCCTCGCGTCCTTCGTAGTTATCGTAGAAGTTATCGGGCAATGCAAAGGTTTTGTCCTCGTATTCGTGCAGATACTTCATTTCGGGCAACCAGTCGCGGTGACAGGCCTTGTGGTGAATGAACAGTGCAAAGGGTTTCGAGCGGTCGCGCTTGTGCTCCATCCAGTCAATGGCCTTGTCGGTTACGATGTTCGTCAGATAGCCTTTTTCCGTTACATGGCTATTGTCCATATTGATGAACGTCGGGTTGTAATAATCACCCTGTCCGGGCACGATGTTCCAGAAGTCGAAGCCGGTCGGGGTGCTTACCAGGTGCCATTTACCGATGATGGCCGTTTGGTAACCCACCTTTTGCAGCAACTTCGGCATGGTTTGCTGTGAACCATCGAACACACCATGCTCGTTGTTCGTAAATCCGTTCTTGTGTGAGTGCTTACCCGTGAGCATGCAGGCGCGGCTCGGTCCTGAGAGGGAGTTGGCCACGTACGAGTTCACAAACTTCACACCATCGGCAGCAATGCGGTCGAGGTTAGGCGTTTCAACATAACGGTTGTCATAGCAGCTCATCATTTGGGCCGTATGGTCATCAGTCATGATGTACACAATATTGTAACGCTGCTGAGCGGTAGCTGCCAGCGGCAGCAAGAATAAGGGGAGTAATTTCATTGAAAAAAGTGCGATTTTGAGCCTATTTCGTTTAAGAAGTCGTCTAAACTTTTCTGACGAAGATTTGATTTGGAGATTTATCTCTTCTAAATGACAAATGAAGGATAAAAAAAATATTTACCCTTCATTTGTGAATATTGCAGTAAGTCGGATAACTTACTTTTGCGTCATGTTGTAAACGATGTCCATGATTTGTTTGCCGAGTGCGTCAGCTTCCTCCATCGTGTGTGCCTCCGAATAAACGCGGATGATGGGTTCAGTGTTACTCTTGCGCAAGTGTACCCACTTGTCGGCAAAGTCAATTTTCACACCGTCGATGTCGGTCACGGTTTCGTTCTTGTAGAGTTCCTTCACCTTCTGCAGAATCTGGAAGATGTCGGTCGTCGGGTCAAGGTCGATGCGGTTCTTGGCAATGTAGTACTTAGGCAGCGAGTCGCGCAATTCGGTGGCACGCATACCGGTTTTTGCCAAGTACGTAAGGATGAGAGCGATACCTACGAGTGCGTCGCGGCCAGAGTGAGCGGCGGGATAAATCACACCACCGTTACCTTCACCACCGATTACTGCACCGGTTTCCTTCATCTTCGTCACTACGTTCACTTCGCCTACAGCAGCAGCTGAATAGTTACAGCCGTACTTTTCGGTTACGTCGCGCAGACCGCGGGTTGACGAAAGGTTCGATACCGTAGGACCGGGGGTGTGCTTCAGCACATAGTCGGCACAAGCCACGAGGGTATTTTCCTCGCCGAACATGCTACCGTCCTCGCAAACCAAGGCCAAGCGGTCAACATCGGGGTCAACCACGATACCGAGGTCATGACGTCCCTTACGCAGGAGGTTGCGAATTTCGCTCAAGTGTTCCTTCAAGGGTTCGGGGTTGTGGGCAAAGTCGCCGGTAGGCTCTACATTGAGTCCGGTAACCTGCGTTACACCAAGCTGACCGAGAAGTTTGGGCAGGATGATACCACCTACAGAGTTTACGGTATCAATAGCCACGGTGAAGTGAGCGCGACGGATGGCATCAATATCAACCAGTTCAAGCTGTTTCACCATTTCAATGTGACGCTGGTCGTAGCTGAAGTTTTTGGTATAGCAACCCAGGCTGTCAACGTCAGCAAAGTCAAAGTCGCAGCTATTGGCCAAACGCACCACTTCCGAAGCTTCTTCGGGCGGGAGGAACTCACCCTTTTCGTTCAAGAACTTCAGGGCATTCCACTGACGGGGGTTGTGCGATGCAGTGATGATGATACCACCGCAAGCGCGTTCCATGGTAACGGCCAATTCAGTGGTAGGAGTTGAAGCCAAACCGATGTTAACCACATCGAAGCCCATGCTCATGAGCGTGCCACAAACCACATGGCTGGCCATTTCGCCAGAAATACGGGCATCACGGCCTACTACAATTTTACGACGGAAAGTGCGGTTCACCACGCGTTCGCGCAATGCCGCATAAGCTGAAACCGATTTGGCAATTTCAACGGGGTTCAAAGTGTCGCTCGGACGACCACCGATGGTGCCACGGAAACCGGAGATTGATTTAATCAGGGTCATAGTATCTTGTGTAAGATGATTGTTGACAAAAAATAGTGCTGCATGCAAAGTTTAAGCCTTGCTTACGCGTAGCAAAGGTAATGATAAATTGGCAGTATATCTCAAAAAAGGGGAGTTTTTTTACACTGAACTGCCCAATTAGGAGGGAATGTAATTTGTTTTTTTTACGAAAAGGGGTGAATTAGCTGTGAGCCGCCTGTTTTTTCTTTCGTGCCATGCTGCTTTTTCATGACGACCTGCCGGTTTTTCATTGCGCCATGCCGGGGCTATGCCTATGTGCCTGTTACGCAATGGGGGGATTCCGACCGTTTCACCTGGGGTATTTAGGTGCTTTCAGCGGAGGATTTTTCCCCGTTCGACGCACTTTCTTTACAAAATTACGAAAAGCGTTTTGCGTTTTTTTACGCGCATTGTCTGACGTCACTGCGCTCATACCCACCACCTGCTATCAAAGCGAAAATAAACGATAACGAATTGTAGTTATTAGCTCAAAAAGTATAAATATACGGGCTATGCAGGAAGCCGAAATAGGCTTAATTTTTTTGACGATTTTCAAATTATTTTATTAGATTTGCAACATGGACAATTCGCACAAACCTCACATACTCATTATATATACGGGGGGTACTATCGGCATGATAGAGAACCCGGAGACAGGTGCGCTCGAAAATTTCGACTTTGAGCAGTTCCGTCACTATGTGCCCGAAATGCGGCGTTTCAATTACAAAATTGATGCGCTGGCTTTCAATCCGCCCATCGACTCAAGCGACATGGAGCCGCGCTATTGGGTAAAAATAGCGCACATCATTGCCGACCATTACGAAAAATACGATGGTTTCGTGCTGCTGCACGGCACCGACACCATGGCCTACACTGCTTCGGCACTCAGTTTCATGCTTGAAAATCTGGGAAAGCCGGTTATCATTACGGGCTCACAGCTACCTATCGGACAGTTGCGTACCGACGGCAAGGAGAATCTGCTCACCAGCATCGAAATTGCTGCTGCTACCGATGGCGAAGGCAATCCGCGCGTACCCGAAGTGTGCATTTTCTTCGAAAGCCGCCTCATGCGTGGCAACCGTACTACCAAAATCAACTCCGAGGGGTTCAATGCCTTCCGTTCGTTCAACCTCAACTCGCTGGCACACGCAGGTATTCACATTAAATACGACAACCACCTCATTCGCCGCCCGGCAGATGGTGCGCCTTTCAAACCGCACTTTCTGCTCGACAACAATGTCATGATTATGACACTCTTCCCCGGCATCCGCAAAGAAGTGGTCGACACTTGCTTCAGCGTTAAGGGGCTGCGTGCCGTGGTTCTCAAAACCTACGGTGCTGGAAACGCACCGCAAAAGCCGTGGTTCGTTGAGCGCATCAAGCGACTCATCGACAATGGCATCATAGTGGTTAACATTACCCAATGCTCAAAGGGCAGTGTCGAAATGCACCGCTACGAGACCGGACTGCAACTGCTGCAAGCCGGCGTTATCAACGGCTACGACTCAACGCTCGAAGCCATGGTTACGAAACTCATGTTCCTGCTCGGCCACGATTACAGCACGCAGGAAATCATCCGACTCATGAATGCCAATATCGCCGGCGAAATCACGCTTTAAGCAAACGTGAGGCCGACGTGCTTTCTTCCATATTTTCCCTCCCCCCGACTTCCCTCGTCTGTTATTTCCTTGCATCTGATTGGTGCCAGGAAACACGGCGTGGGAAGTCGGGGGATTGGTTTTTTCCCGGCAACAAACGTTCAAACAGCTGTTGCTGTTTCAAACAGGGTTGCCGGACTTACTACCTACTTTCCTACACATAAAATACTAAAAGAAATGACTACATCAGAACAAGTTTTTACTTTTACCATGTCAGTGCTTGAAAAACAAACCTTACTGAATTTGCAAGAATGGCCCTGGAGCGTATTTCAAGTAGTACCCACCACCCCCGAAAAATTTGACGACACCGTGGCTACTTGTAAAAAACGGGGATTCGTGGCGTACCACGACACCGACCGCACGTTCTGCATTATTCACCTGTGCAGTGGTGACCAGGATGGCAAATTCCCCGAACATCACATCGAAATCAACTCCCAGGACCAGGCCGAAAAATTCCTTCAAACGCTCCAAAATGCCATGACGCAAGCTGCCGTGTGGTATTATGCCAATGTCATTGCCCAATAACTCTTCGTTCCTTTGTCACGTTTTTCACTTATGACCCTGCGTTCCTATTTGTTGGCCGTAGTCAGCACACTGCTGCTCGGCCTCAGCCTGACCGCTTGCCAAAACAAACAAAAGTCAGGCGATGCTCAGGCAATGCGTAGCCTGCCGCTACAATACGCCCAACTGCTCCACATCGAGGAAGCAGACAGTTTTACGAAAGTAACCATTCAGGATGCCTGGCACCCTCAGACCACCCTGGCCACCTATCTGCTGGTCAACCGCAACCTTCCTTTGCCTGCACAGCTGCCCGAGGGCACGGTGGTGCGCGTACCCCTGCAGCGCGTTGCCCTACTCTCGTCGGTACACACGGCTCTGCTCACCGATCTCCGCGCCGAAAGCTGCATTGCAGCCTTGGCCGACACGGCCTATCTGGTGAGCAAAAGTTTGCGTACGCTGGCCCGAAGTGTCAAAAGCATTGGGTCGAGCATGCAGCCCGATTTGGAACAACTCCGTGCGCTGCAAGCCGATGCCGTGTGGGTTTCGCCCTTTGAAAATGCCGGACACGGTTCACTCAGCCGCCTGGGCACACCACTCATTGAATGTGCCGACTACATGGAAAGTTCGCCGCTGGCACGCGCCGAATGGATGCGTTTTTACGGTCGCCTCGTAGGTCGTGCTGCCGAGGCCGATTCGCTGTTTCTGGCCATCGAACGGCGTTACCTTGATTTGCGCCAAAAGGCTTCGAAGCTGAAACCGCAGCCCACGGTGTTCTGCGACCTACACACGGGCGGCACCTGGTATCAACCGGGTGGGCACAGCACCATGGGGCAGTTCATTGCCGATGCCGGCGGACGCTATCTGTGGGCCGACCGTCCCGAAAGCGGCAGTTTGCAGCTCGACTTTGAAAGTGTGTTTTCACGGGCTCATGCGGCCGACATCTGGTTGCTGAAATACGGACGCCCCACAAGCCTCACTTATGCTTCGCTGGCTGGTGAATTCAATCGCTACACGCAGTTCCGCCCCTGGCGCGAACGCCACATACTGGCTTGCAACACCATGCAAAAGGCCTTTTACGAGGAAGTGCCGTTCCATCCCGAACGCTTGCTGGCCAACCTTATCTGTGTGTTTCACCCGGCGGTTGCACCGCAAATCGAACAAACGGTACGTTATTACGAACCCTTGGCCAACTAAGCGGCTGCAGCAATCACAGCCGGCATGCTGCATTGCGCGGAACAATGCCGCCCCTCTGTCCTAACTCCTATGGTTTTTCAATGAAATTATCACTCACTCTTCTGTTTCTGCTCCTGCCCCTGAGTTTGCTGGTAGGCAGTATATCGCTTTCGCCTGCCGAAGTGTGGAATGCCCTCTACGACCCAACCTCCGACCCTACGGCGCGTTTCATCATCGTCGAATCGCGTCTGCCTCAAATGCTCGCTGCCCTCTTGGCCGGCATGGCACTGTCGGTGAGCGGTCTGGTCATGCAAACCCTCTTTGGCAATCCGCTTGCCGATCCTTCGCTGCTGGGTGTCAACACAGGTGCCTCGCTCGGCGCAGCCATTGCCATGCTGGCCTTCGGCGGTAGCATGGCGTGTGGGGCCACTTCGCTATCGGGCATTGTGCTTACGGTGGCCGCCTCGTTTGCAGGTGCTCTTGCCGTCATTGCACTGCTGGGATTATGCAGCCATTATCTGGGCGGAACGCTGCAGCTACTTGTCAGCGGCGTCATGATTAGCTTTGCGCTGTCGGCAGTCATTTCGCTCATCAGTTTTTATGCCACGGCCGACGGTATACGCTCCTACATACTTTGGGGAATGGGCGATTTTTCGAGTGTTCCGCTCTCGTTCTCGGGGGTGTTTGCGCTGCTGGTGCTCTTGCCCATAGCGGGTGTACTGCTTTCAGCGCAGCCGCTGAATGCCTTGCTGCTCGGTCCGGACTATGCGCGGAATCTGGGCATCGGCGTTCGTGCCGTCCGCACCCGTTTGCTGTTACTCACCGGTCTGCTCACCGCCACAGTCACCGCGCTGTGCGGCCCTATTTCGTTCATAGGGTTGGCCGTACCTCACATAGCTCGTTTGCTGCTTCGTTCGGCCGACCATCGCCGACTGCTCCCGGTGTGTATGCTTTTGGGGGCCGACGTTGCCTTGCTGTCGCTCATTCTGCAGCATCTGCCGGGTGAACGCGGCACCCTTCCGCTTGCCGCCATCACGCCCATTCTGGGTGTCCCCGTGGTACTCCACATTCTGCTTCGACGCCGCTAACCGGCTGTAAACATGGCTTTAAAACAAATCCCCCGGACGTAAAACCGGATTTTTGACTCACGAAATGATGTTCGGGAGCAAATCCAAGTTTTACATCCGGGGGATTTTGAGTTATAGGGGGGGCCGGGCTACACGTGAACTGCGCTTCACGGCACACGGGCTACGCGCCCAACGGCTTACTTGCTACTAAGGGTAAATTTCCTTTTTACCGGCCGCCAGGGTGTTCATCATGAGCATACAGATGGTCATGGGTCCTACCCCACCCGGCACGGGCGTGATGTACGAACAGAGCGGGGCTACCTGGTCGAAATCAACGTCGCCCTGCAAACGGAAACCACTGGGGCGCGAAGCATCGGGAACGCGCGTGGTGCCTACGTCGATAACTACGGCTCCGGGCTTCACCATGTCGGCCGTAACGAACGCCGGACGGCCAATGGCGGCAATCAGGATGTCGGCCTGACGGCATTCTTCCTTGAGCGTGGCACTATGGCTGTGACACACCGTTACGGTGGCATCGCCGTAGTGCTTTTGCATCATGAGTTGCGCCATGGGTTTACCCACAATGTTCGAACGGCCTAAAACCACGCATTTCTTGCCGCTCGTTTCAATGTGGTAGCGGCGGAGCAATTCCATGATGCCCTTGGGCGTGGCCGAGATAAAGCACGGAAGCCCAATGGCCATACGTCCCACGTTGACGGGGTGAAAACCATCAACGTCCTTGCGGTAATCAATAGCTTCAATGATTTTCTGTTCCGAAATGTGTGCCGGTAGCGGCAACTGCACGATGAATCCGTCTACCTTTTCGTCGCGGTTCAGGCGGTCGACACAGGCCAGCAGTTCTTCCTCGGTCACATCTGCTTCGTAGCGAATGAGCGACGATTCAAAGCCGCAAGCCTCGCAGGCCAGCACCTTGTTGCGCACATAGGTTTCGCTTCCGCCATCGTGACCCACGAGCACGGCTGCCAGGTGCGGACGTTTCTGTCCGTTGGCAACGAGTTGTTCCACTTCTTCGGCTATTTCCTTTTTAATAGCGGCCGCCGTGGCCTTTCCGTCAATCAGTTCCATGGTTTTAAGTGTATTAGGCAGAAGGGCAAGCAGCAAGCAGTTGGCCTGCTTTTGTTCCCCCTGCTGCGGTTAGAAACTGGTATATTTTATTTATAGCTCACTTTCTGAGCCTTTTCGTCAGCATAAATGCAAGCCTTCACCTCGTCGGCCGTCAGCGTCACAGCATCGCGCGTCAGTTCGGGCACATTGTAGCTCTTGGTCAGCAGCAAATTCTGTTCGGGGTCGCGCTGCGGCAAAAGGAAGGCTTTGTGGCCTTTGCCCTCGCGGTCAAAGTAGGCAATGTACGGACGGGTGTACGAACCATCGTCGCGGCGCGAACTGAACACCATCCAGCGTCCGTTCGAACTCCACGAATGGTAGCTGTCGACCGCCTTACTGTTCGTGGCATCGAGCGCACGCACCTCGCCTGTCTGCAAGTCCTTGACATAAAGGTCGGAGGTTTTGTGCCAAATGTGGAACTGTCCGTAATCGGCCAGCGTAAAGAGCACATAGCGTCCGTCGGGGCTGACCCGCGGCACGGCGGCACTTTTGCCCAAGGCAGCGCAGTCGTACTCAAGCTGTGGCTGTCCGAAGGTGCGCGTCTGAGGGTCGAAGGTGATGCTCATCAGGTTGTAGCGCACGGTGTTGTAGATTTTCGTAATCAGGTCGCGACGCTGTTCGGTAGTCGTGTTGGCAAACTGCGGAATATGTGCCGAGCAGTAAAACACTTTCAGGCCGTCGGGGGTCCAGCACGGAAAGGTTTCGAGGTCGGCATCGGTTCTCAAGATGTTCGACAACTGCTTTTTGTCGGCATCGTAAAACACGAGGTCGGAACCATAGTCCACCACTTCCACCTTTTCGCGGTTGCCCATGTGGAAAGCCTGCCCCGTTTGGTTCGACGAAAACACCACCCAGTTCTTCGTGGGGTGCCAGGTGGGATAAACCGTTGACGACAGAATCGAGTCGGACTTCATGTTCATTTTCTCGGCCTTGCCATTTTCAATGAACACCGTGCCGCCATGTTTGGCACGCACATGAAAGAGCATGCGCTTGGTGCTGTAATTTTGGTAATTGTGGCAGTTCACGCAGTGGTTCTCGTCCTGATTGAAGTTGCGGTTATTTTCGTAAATGGTTTTGACGTTGAAACTCTCCAAATCGCGTTGATAGAGTCCGAGCTGCCGGTAAAGTTCGTAGGAGGGCTCAATCAGACGATACGACAAATAGCGGTCGATGGGTTCCTTGGCCACCTCGATGGTATAGGCCGGAAACTTAACCCATCCCGTTTTGCGCTGGGCATAAAGCGTTACGTCCAGCTTTTGTCCTTTGGCAGCTTGCAGCAGGTTTTTCCACTCCAGCGAGTCGAATTGCAGTTTGCCATCGTCGGCTGCTGCTGCCAGCACTTCGCGTCCGGCTCCCTTGATTTGTGCCACGTATGCCTCGGCCTCATCGGTGATTTGCAGGTTGAGCGGAGCTACATTGGGGGGCACCACGATGTCGCGGTAATCGGGAAAAATGTGAGCCGCCTCGTTCACAGCCGTGCTGTTGCCCGGCACTTTGGCTTCGGGCGTAGCGGTGCAACCGGCCAAACACAAGGCCAGCGGTGAAAGTATAAAGAGTTTTGAAATGTTGAGCATAATGAAATTCTTTTTCAAAAAACCGGGGGCTTACTTTGTAGGAAGAAGCCCGCGGCTTACAACCGTTGTTGAGAAACTGAAGAAAATACTTGCTGAATTTAAACAGTTTCTTAGTTTACTCCCGCATTTTCCTGAGCCGAGCTGGGTTGCACCACCTGGTTCGGGTCGTTGTTTTCGGTGTAGTAATAGTAAACGTAAGTGCCGAGCCAGCGTTCGCGCAAGTTGTGGCGCAAAGCCAGGCGGTCGTTCAAATAAGGTTTGGCATCGAGCAGGAACGAAGTGATTTCGTTGCTCACGAAGCGTCCCACCTGCGGAAATTGGTTGAGCAGTTGGGGCTGCTGCAAGGCCATGATGGCTATGGCCTGCTGCATGCACGCGGGGAAACTGCGGCCCTTCTGTGCCAGGATTTGGGCACGGGGCAAAAAGCTTTGCAAGTCCTTGGAATAAAGGCAGGCTGCGGCCGAAGTGGTGAGTGTGGCGTCTGAACCTTCCATCAGTCCTACGTTGTAACCGAGGAAAGCCGGCGAGCGGTAGTTTTGTTCAAAATGGTCTTCCTTCGGATAGAGTGCCTTGACGTGTTGCAATTCCTCGTCGGCTTCGATGAGTTTGTCGTCGCGGAGCATGGCTTGGTATTTCTGAACAAAATCCGATTCGAAGGGCGAGTTTTCAATCAGTTTCAGGTATTTACTGCACAATTCCTTTTCGCCGTTGAGCAGTGCGCAAATGGCCATGCGCTTGAAGCACGACAAGCGCGGACCGTCCATGACCACGCCGTCCATGGCTCCGCGATAGGCTGCATTGAGCAGTCCGGCGTGGAAGTTGCAGTCGGTTACGAAGAGGCCGTATTCGCCTGAACCTGTGAGCGAATCAAGACGTACTTTGGGAAAATCGTAAGGAATGTCGAACATGCCTTCGAGCAGCTGGTCTGTTTGAATCAGCGCAATGGCATGATAGGCTGCCACGGAGCGCGAAGGCTGTTGGGCAGTGCGGGCTTCGCTCACCATTTCGTTCCATTGCTGTTTCCACATCATGTTTTGCAGGCGTGCTGTCAGAATTTCGTTTTGGTTGTAGTGCAGGGTGGCCCAGGTGGTTCCGCCCGTTAGCAGGAGCGTGAGCAGCAAACCATAGGGGCGTACTTGCTGCACCTGCGAAGGCTGGCGTTTGCGACAGACGAACCACACGGCAGCGGCTACCAGCGCGGCCACCAACAATGCTGTGGCGGCTACGATGATGAAGAGCGAGGGTTCGTTTTTGTAATACAGGTTGGTACCGCGCCAAACAATCCAGCCTATTTGTGCCAGGGGAATTATGAATCCCAATCCTTCCCAGTTACGCGGCAGTCGCAGGGCGTAATCGGCGAATCGGGCTGTCAGGGTGTAAACCAGGGCCAGCACTGCGGCTCCCAGCAGGGTGCTTTTGAACACGAGCAGGCCCCAGCGTGCCAGCCAGTAAAGAGTGCCGTTGGGCTGGCTCAGCACATAGTGCATGGTGTCGGGCGAGGTTGAAACGTAACTTTCCTGTTCGGTGCGGCTCAGCACATCGCCGTAGCCCCAGTACAAAAAGGAGAATAAGGCCAGGAAGCCCAATGCGTAGGTAATCAGGCGCGCCGTTCGGGGGCGCAGGCTACAATGGGCCGTAAAGCCCTTACGCGCGGTTTGGGGCGCTGGCTTTGCTTGTGTGGCTGCACGCTGTTTGCGTTCAGCTTGTGAATGAGATTTGTGAGCTTTGTTCACGATGATATGTAGTTTTGTTAGTAAACAAATGAGTAAACCACTGAAAATTAGATGAAAAGCCTGGGTTTACCGGTACGGCTTTTGTAAAAAACGAAAAAGCGAGTGTGAGGCTCATAGTGGCATTCTGTTTCAAAACCGGTAAATCAGTCGGCTTACATACTTGGTCAACCATCTGCAAATTTACAAAAACAAGTGCAAAAAGCGTGATTACGCGCTGATTATCCGCCATTTCTTGCCCGAACAGCGTGAAAATCGGTGCTTTATTATTAACTTTGTGGCCAAAAATTACGACCACAATGTTTGAAAATCTTTCAGAAAGACTTGAACGCTCTTTCAAAATACTAAAAGGTGAGGGTAAAATCACCGAAATCAATGTTTCGGAAACCCTCAAGGATGTGCGTCGCGCTTTGCTCGATGCCGACGTGAACTACAAAGTAGCTAAACAATTCACCGACACCGTGAAGCAAAAGGCTATGGGCTTGAACGTGCTTACTTCAGTTAAGCCCGGACAGCTCATGGTGAAAATCGTACACGACGAACTGGCTGCCCTGATGGGCGGACGTGCCCGCGAATTGAAATTGCAGGGTCGCCCTTCGGTGATTTTGATGGCGGGTTTGAATGGTGCCGGTAAGACGACGCTGTCGGGTAAACTCGCCCTGTTGCTCAAATCGAAAAAGCACCGCAAACCGCTGCTCGTGGCGTGCGACGTGTATCGTCCGGCTGCCGTTGAACAGTTGCGTGTGCTGGCCGAACAAATCGAAGTGCCTATTTACATGGACCTCGACGAAAAGGACCCCGTGAAAATTGCGTGCGACGGTATTCAGCATGCCAAGGCCAAGGGCTACGACACGGTGATTATCGATACCGCCGGTCGTTTGGCGGTTGACGAGGAACTGATGAACGAAATCGCGGCTATCAAGGAGGCTGCACAGCCCGACGACACGCTCTTCGTGGTGGATGCCATGACGGGTCAGGATGCTGTGAACACGGCTAAGGAATTCAACGACCGACTCGACTATGAGGGTGTGGTACTGACGAAACTCGATGGCGATACGCGTGGTGGTGCTGCCCTTTCAATTCGTACGGTGGTCGACAAACCCATCATGTTTGTGGGTACGGGCGAAAAGATGGAGGCACTCGATGTGTTCCACCCCGAACGTATGGCCGACCGTATCCTCGGCATGGGTGACATCGTCAGCCTCGTGGAGCGTGCGCAGGACATCTTCGACGAAGAGGAAGCACGCAAACTGCAACGCAAAATTCAGAAAAACAAATTCGACTTCAACGACTTCCTGGCGCAAATTCAGCAAATCAAGAAGATGGGTAACTTGAAGGACCTGGCTTCGATGATTCCCGGTGTGGGTAAGGCGCTTAAAGATGTGGAAATCGACGACAACGCTTTCAAAGGCATCGAGGCTATCATTCTTTCGATGACGATGAAGGAACGCGAAAATCCTGAAATCCTGAACAAGAGCCGTCGCGAACGTATTGCACGCGGTTCGGGTACCAGCATTCAGAAGGTGAACCGACTCATCAAACAGTTCGACCAGACGCGCAAAATGATGAAACTCGTGACGGGTTCGAAAATGAACAACATGATGAGCCAAATGGCTAAAATGCCTAAAATTCCCGGAATGCCCAAAATGCCTAAACTCTAAACAGGCGATTGATGGGTAACGAGAAAATACCCTTATCCTTATTTTGAGGTAAACGAATGAATTAGAAGCTGTTTAAATTCTTCTCATTGGCAAAATGTTTTGCCGGGAATAATTTAAACAGCTTTTTTGCGATACAAACGAATAGGAACACTGCGCTGCAGGCTTGTTCTGACCGGAATGGCTTTAACAAATTGGTAAACAATCCCTAAACAGAGCGACTGGCTTCGGTGCTGTTTGCAGGGTGATATAGTGGTTTCGGAAACCGTGATTGTGGAAATTTTGAAAGTGCTGATTATCAGTAATTCCGCGATTATTGAAACTAGCTCGGAACTAATTTGAACTAGCTCGGAACTAATTTCAACTAGATCGGAACTAATTTCGACTGGCTCGGAACTAATTTCAACAAACTTGGAGAAAATTTTTACAACGAACTAACCCATGCCCGAATCTGCTGTAAACGGGCGGAACACGGGGTTTTGTTTTTAGTTTAATTTTACATTCTGAGCCAATAAGCTATTGAAGTCATCTAAACTTTTCTGACGAAGATTTGATTTGGAGATTTATCTCTTCTAAATTCAAT